>Ga0315904_10000224_pt1 | contig 93559 bp, 133 predicted proteins | sample LakEriMetagenome_6_FD_203529 | JGI IMG/M metagenome (GOLD analysis project Ga0315904, IMG submission 203529) | Freshwater fungal communities from buoy surface, Lake Erie, Ohio, United States - Buoy 12 MA120 | ecosystem: Environmental > Aquatic > Freshwater > Lake | place: USA: Lake Erie, Ohio...
CTTACAACCTTTCAAGCGCAACTGTAGCTAGCGCAAACGCTCTTCAGTTCACAGTAACTAACGCTGCTAACGGCGGCTTAATTACTGGTCAGCGCGGTAAGGTTGAGTCAACAACTGCTCTAACAGCGGCTGATGGCGTAGGTATTGGAAACATTATTGTTCCTAGCGTACTTGGCGATACCACAGCAGTAGCTACTGACGAACTACGCGATGCTGGTTACGAGTTGGCTAACATCACCACAGCAGCTGGCGCAGCTAATACACGCACCGACATCACCCGCTTTAACGCTACAAGCGCTACAGTGGCTGTTGTATACGCGACTAGCGCAAACACCAACTACCCAACAGGTACTAAGATTACAATTGTTGCAGGAACTCCAGCTGGCGTAAGCCCTGTGAATCTTCCAGCATATGCACTTGGAACTTGGACTGTCACAGGCTCTGCAGGCGCAGGTCAGATTACAATCTCTGGCTCAGGCTTCACAGTTGCCGATACGACTGGGGTAAATGCTACTGGCACTCTCGGTGGAGCTAACGGCACCATCAAGACCCAGAGCACTGCAGCTGGTGCAGCAGGCGTTGCTACAACCGCAACCATTACTATCACCCCATGGGCTAACGCTTCTTAATAGCGGCCCAATAAAAAGCCCCCTGCTGGTTTGCAGGGGGCTTTTTCTTTTAAGCTAGTTTATTGTCGGAAACTCCTTATAGAAGTCTTCAAATCTTTCTCCATTTGTCTGCCCTGGGTACACCTTCCACGATGTCCAGTCAGCTCCTCTATTTGACATGTGATACGCAATTTTTGCGTTAGTCACGGGGTCAAAGAGTTCTTTATTAGTTTGTAGGTTAAATTTTTCTCGCCTATCCGCTCCTAGGTCACCAAGCATATTGATTTGGAAGATGCCATATGAGTTATCTCCCGTGTTCGTATTGTCGTTGTGGGCAATAGGTCGGCCGTTCGATTCTTTCATCGCTACGGCCCAAGCAGTCCTGAGGGCCTTTCCCTCAAACCCGACTGCTTGAAGCAGGTCTTTAAGTTCCGCCTTGTCTAACGACTTGGCATTCTTAAAGTCAGCTAACGGGTCTTCGACTACGACTATAGGTCGTACCGCTTCTTGTGTACCCACATCCGCTCTTGCTGCTGCAATTACAAATGGGCTACCAATCAGTACCATGACATAAACCATGATAATTGCCAGTTGGCTGTTTTGCTCTTTGCTGATATTAAGCATTTGATTGCTCCTCTCAGTAGTGGCAAAAGGCTCCATTGCTGGAGCCTTTCAGGTTCTAGACTGCCACAGAGTTACAGCAACGGTCAAGTTAAGCCACGCATAGAAAAAATAATTTTTTTACGCTGACATAATTAAAATCTCAGTATTTAATATAAATACGGTATTTCTGCATTTTATTGCTACACGGACAACATACACGCGTATTCTAATTTAAACTACCATGGGGAGCAGTAAATGTCTTTTGCAGAATGGGCCGCTACGCTAGCTAGCTTGTCAGCTTTTGGAGCCGCAATCATTGCGGCTACATCATGGATATTAAAGAATTATCTAAAGAACTTTGTTCACGAGTTGAAGCCCAATGGAGGCTCCTCAATAAAAGACACCGTTAATAAGATTCACTTGGAGCTCACCGACCTTCGCATCTCGGTAGCCCGTCTAGAGGGGCGTTTTACCCAGCACCTAGAAGACGGAAAAGAGTAATTTAGCCTGACATTACATTTCTCCTGGGGCACACTAGTAGGTGACCTAAAAGGAGATTTTGATGGCAGAACAAGGTACCGCCGCCCGACTAGTAGAAGTCGCGCTTGGCGAGGTTGGCTATATTGAAGGTCCTAAAGACAATGAGACCAAGTATGGCAAATTTACAAAAGCAAATTATCAGCCATGGTGTGGCAGCTTTGTAATGTGGTGCGCCAATGAAGCTGGCGTTAAAGTTCCTAATACTGTTTATACCCCAGCAGGCGCAGAAGCTTTTAAAAAAACTGGTCGCTGGCATGAAGATAATCCACAGCCTGGAGATATCGTATATTTTGATTTTCCCGCAGACGGCGTAGACCGCATTTCTCACGTAGGTATTGTTATTAAAGATAACGGTGACGGAACTGTAACCTGCGTAGAAGGAAACACAGCAGGAGACCCTAAAGGTAATCAGCGCAACGGCGGCGAGTGCTGCAAGAAAATTCGCGCTTATAAGAAAAACAATGCTAAGAAACTTCAGGTTGGAATCGTTGGTTTCGGCCGTCCAAAATTTGCTGGAGCACCTGCTGCTGCCCCAGCTGAAAGTAATATCTGTCCTACTTGCAAGCAGCCAGTAAAATAAGGAGATAACATGAATAAAGCTATGATTGAGTCCTATGCACGTAACCTGCTTGGTCAAGTTATTGGTGCCGTGATGATTGTCATGCAGACAAGTGGAGTTGCAACCCCTCTTGAGTTCGGTGCATCAGAATGGCTTTTAGTTGCTAACGCACTATGGGCATCATTAGTGCCTGTTGCACTTCGTTGGGTAAATAAGAAAGACCCAGCATTTGGTCGCATTGCAGACGCTGCGGCAAAAGAAATTACAAAAAAAATTGCAGCTGAAGTTAAAAAGTCAGCTAAGAAGAAGTAAGGGGAAGACACATGGCAAGCAAAACTCAATGCGATAACTGCGATAACTCCGCATCCTATACATGTGCAGACCCAGGTGTAAACCCTGTTAACTACTGCACAGACTGTCTTCCAACCTGGCTACTGCAAAGAGCTGAGGCTGGTCACTTTCCATTAGTTGAACAGCTTCCAGACTCTGATAAACCAAAGAAGAAGGCTGAAGCAAAAGCAGAAGCGTCTTCGGCAGATGAAGGTAATTAGAAAACAGGCTGTACAGGTACACCCAGTACCAGACCGTATAACTGAGCCTCAGGGCCCTTTTCCTAGAGAACTGTTTAGGGAACAGAGGATAGTCACTGACTATCAGTCTGCCTATGATGAAGATGGGTCAGATGTACCTATTGGCGGCACTGTTCAAAATAACTTTGAACGCGTAATGCGTTGTGCCCGTTGTTTTGAAAAAGTGCTACAGTCTGAGACTAAAGACCATGTTTGCGAGGACGTAGCCGAAGATGCCGAAGAAGAATAGCGGTTATTACAAACGCTCCGCCGATAACGCAAATCGAGTACTAAACCTATCTCAGGCATTTGCTGAAAAACTTGGCGTTCAATCTCCAATTGATAAGGCGTTCTCTGCCGCTATCCCCATGGAAATCTCTCAGGGGTTTAGACAAAGGTCTGCTAACACTACTAACCCTTCACGCCCAAGAGCGCAAGCAATTGCTTATCATTCAGAAACTAAAGTTTTATATGTGGTATTTAGAGACGGTACTTGGTGGGAGTATAGAAATTGCCCACCTATACATTGGCAAAACTTACAGACAACAGAATCAACTGGTAAATATCTAAGAGAAAGCGGCTTAGACAAATGGCCAGACATGGGACCAGCAAACGTCTCAGACTTACCAGAGGATGGTGGACTTTCCGCATCTTCTAAAGAGATGTTAAGTTATGCAGCTGAGGTATCAAAAAGAATGCAGGCAGATACGGAGTTTTAATATATGAAGTCAATCGGACCACTATATGTTGGCAAACTTAGATACTGGCATAAAAAAGCCCTACCCATTTTAGAATTAGGTTCTACCCAAGAAACCGACTTCCCGTATAGGAAGGGAAAGTGTTTAGTATTTAGAGCTCCGTTTACTGAGCCTGGTTATTACTGTGGGGTGTTTTATAAAACCCCAAATGTGGCGCCTGATGACGAAGACGCTATTGATAGGCTATTCTTAGATGCTATGAAAGGCAGAAAAGCCTGGGTACCTGAAGATGGAGCATATGATGAGTTTTTTTAAAAAGGAACCGTGGGTAAAGCCTTTCCCTGAAAAAGTGGCTAAACGAGTATCTAGGATTCCAACAGCTGAGTTAGAGATGTGGGCTGAGCAGGCTCTGATTGAGATATCCAAGTGTTTATCTGGATATTCAAAGAAAAGGGACCAGGTTTACATTGATGAGGCCCTAAAGGGCTCTGAAGCCCTCCACGCAGTCATTGACGAGTTGCATCGCCGAGTGACTATCAAATAGGATTATGATAGAATTAGTTCTGCCTCTCTCTTCCTCTCCCGTGTGATGGCCAAAGAACCTGGGTTTCAACATCCAGGTTTTTTGTTTTCCTCTAAACTTTTCATATGGAGAATTACAACGTGCTAGAAGATGAAGAAGACGACCAATTTTTTCCAGACGATGAGCTGGAGGATGAAGATAGTATTCCTGAAGAGGTTGAAGAAGAACTTGATGAGCTTTCTAAAGAGTTTGTAAAAAAACTTGTAGATAAAACAATTACCTTTATGAACGCCCTTGTTGGGCATGAGCTACACCCATATCAAATGCCGCTTGCGCGTCGCATCATTGAGTCCGTAATTATTAACGACGGTGAAGAAATTACAGCACTAGCTGCACGTCAGTCAGGTAAATCAGAAACTATTGCTAATACCGTAGCAACATTGATGGTTCTTTTGCCACGTTTAGCAAAAATGTATCCAGACTTATTGGGTCAGTTTAAAGACGGTATTTGGGTAGGCATGTTTGCTCCTGTTGAAGGTCAGGTAGAAACGCTATTTGGTAGAACTGTTAATAGACTTACTAGTGAGCGTGCACAAGAGATTTTAGGCGACCCAGAGATTGATGATTCCCTTGGAAAAGTCCCTGGAGTTACACGACAGATTAAACTTAAAAACTCAGGTAGTAGCCTCATGATGATGACTGCTAACCCGCGTGCAAAGATTGAGTCCAAGTCCTTCCATCTTATTGTTATTGACGAGTGTCAAGAAGCAGACGATTTTGTAGTATCTAAATCTATCTCTCCTATGTTGGCGTACTACTCAGGAACTATGGTTAAGACTGGTACACCAACAACTTCTAAGAACAATTTTTACCGTTCTATTCAGTTAAATAAGCGCAGACAAACAGCAAGGTCTGTACGTATGAATCATTTTGAGTGGGACTATAAGGATGTTTCTAAGTTCAATGCTAACTACGCAAAGTTCATCAAGAAAGAGATGTTGCGTATTGGTGAGGACTCTGACGAGTTCCAAATGTCGTATAACTGCAAGTGGTTACTAGAACGAGGTATGTTTGTAACCTCAGCTATTATGGATGAGCTGGGCGACACTTCTCAGGAAACCGTTAAGGCTTGGCACCGTTCTCCAGTGGTAGTTGGTATTGACCCAGCCCGTAAGTTAGACTCTACAGTTGTAACAGTTGTCTGGGTAGATTGGGACCGCCCAGATGAGTTTGGATATTTTGACCACAGGGTCCTTAATTGGCTGGAGCTACAAGGTGATGACTGGGAAGACCAATATTTTCAAATTACTAACTTCTTGGGTAATTATGACGTACTTGCTGTTGGCGTTGACGCTAACGGCGTGGGTGATGCGGTTGCACAAAGACTCAAACTCCTCCTCCCACGAGCAGAGGTTCATGCCTTAACTAGTAGCCAACCTGAACAATCTAAACGTTGGAAACACTTAAAAGCACTAATTGACAGGCGAATGATTGGCTGGCCTGCACACGCCAAAACTAGAAGACTGCGCACATGGAAGCGTTTTTACCAACAAATGACAGATTTGGAAACTAAATTTACTGGACCAAACTTTCTTGCCCATGCCCCTGACGAAGCCCATGCCCACGATGATTATGCCGATAGTTTGGCCATAGCCGTATCCCTAACCTTGGATATGACCATGCCTTCTGTAGAGGTCTCTACGTCCCCGTTCTTTTCTAGGTAGTTACCACTTTAGCCTGACTTTACGGCCAATACGTAGGACACTTTTATACGAGGTCCTCAACCCTTTAATAAGGAGTATAAAAATGGCAATTGCCCCAACACCTAAGTTCCCTGAGCGTCCAGGAAATATTTACGACCGTAAAGTTTCCGCAGCGACTCCTGGACAGCGCGGCCCACTTCGTTTTGAAGAAGGCTTAGCAACAGATACAGATATCCCAACACAGTTTACTAACGGCGCTATGCAAGGCTACGAGCCAGCTGCAGGACGCCCTAATCGTAACAAGCCAGTGCACACAAAGACCGCAGAAGAAACAATGCGCGAACGTGCACATGTTGGTTCAGCTGCATGGGTAGAAGCACCACAGAATCTCTCAGAGTTTTCTTCAGGCGCTTTTGCAGACCACGGCGACAACCGCTTCGAACAAGAAGTTCGCAACGGCGCTCGCCAGTACAAGTCTAACCCAGCAGTAGTCGAAGACTAAAAAAGAGTCCGCGCCACCCCTGCACCGTATCTAAGTGCAGGGTTGGCTCTCTTTAAGGATTAACTATGGCACTGATTCAAGGTAAAGAAGTAAAGAAGACGGAAAAGCAGGAACCTGCTAATCCAAAACTTTACAACATGGTTGTTGCGCAGGCTCGCGCCAAATTCACCACTTATCCTTCCCCTGCCGCTGCTCACTGGGTTCGTAGCCGTTACAATCAACTTGGTGGTCAATATGTTAAATCTAAGAAAGAAGTAGACCCTCGTTTTCGCGACTACGCCGCTGAAGAAAAGAAAAAGAAGGAAGACCAACAAAAAAAGAAGGTCACCAAGAAGGTGGGTAAGGGTAATATCAGAGGCGAACGCTTCCGCTAATATAAATAGCGTGGTACCCTTTCCTGGTTGTTTTTAGAAAAAGGTGGATAGTTGAGCGGCATTGATTTTTCTCCCCCAAGTTATAGGGCAGCGTCCTCTGACTTAACTATTTCCATTTCCCCGCTAGGATTGGTGGAGCTTGCAGATGAAGAATTTGAAGTTCATGGTCCGCGTCTTAATCGTTATTCTCTTAACTGGGCTATGTATTTGGGCCACCATTACTCCTATCGCCGCCAGGTTGGCGATGCACAGTTAGTACTTAATTACTACAGAGCATTTACAGACTTTATTATTAACTTTACTTTTGGTAAAGGGGTAAACTTCCGTTCACCAAAAGAAACAGAAGCTATTGTTCCAGACATTCTAGAACGTGTATGGGAAGTAGATAACAACAAGGCAACAGTCCTATGGGAAATGGGTCAGCAGGGAACTGTATCTGGTGACTGCTTTGTAAAGGTTGCATACGAAGAACCTTGGACAGATACTTCAGGATTTCAACATCCAGGTCGTGTTCGTATTCTCCCACTAAACGCGTCGTTCTGTTTTCCAGAGTTTCATCCACATGACCGTGAACGCCTTATACGCTTTAAATTAAAGTATCGTTTTTGGGGCACTTCTCTTGAAGGTACACGTCAAGTGTTTACTTATACTGAAATCCTCACTGATGACATTATTGAGGAGTATATAAATGATGAACTCATTGACTCGCGCCCTAACCCGCTTGGTGTTATTCCCATTGTTCACATTCCAAATGTTCGCGTTAGCGGTTCTCCTTGGGGCCTTGCTGATTGCCATGACGTTATTAATATTAACCGCACTTATAACGAGACTGCTACTGATATCGCTGACATCGTTAATTATCACGCTGCTCCCGTCACAGTCATCATTGGTGCCAAAGCTTCACAATTGGAAAAGGGCGCTAACAAAGTCTGGGGCGGTCTACCAAAAGATGCAAAAGTAGAAAATCTAGAAGGCGGAGCACAAGGACTTAAGGGCGCTATGGAATTCTTAGCTATGCTTAAAAAGTCTATGCACGAAATGATTGGTGTTCCAGAAACAGCACTTGGACAGGCACAGCCTATTTCTAATACATCAGGCGTGGCTTTATCTATTCAGTTCCAGCCTTTGATGAACCGCTACCACCAAAAGATTATTCAATACGCTCGCGGTCTAGAAAGAATTAATGACCTAATTCTTCGCAGTATTGCTATTAAAGAACCAGAGATGATGGTTTGGGACCCAACCCGCAACGTTAAATTAAAGAAGGGCCAGGTAGACAGACTTGACCCACACGACCCTCTAACTTATTTAACCTACGTTCATTTCCCACAACCATTGCCATTAGATAAGCTTATTGCTCTTAACGAAGTTCAATCCATGCTTTCCCTTGGTCTTGAGTCCAAGGAAGGCGCCCTTCGTACTTTGGGAGAAGAGTTCCCAACAGAGAAACTTAACGAAATTCGTCAAGAGCTTCTTGATGACGCTACAGCCGATGGCGCCCTTAAGTTGTTACAGACTCAAATTGAGCAGGAAATTGCAGAGCTTACAGGCACTATGCCTAACCCAGAAACTGGCGGTAAGCCTGGTCAACCTCTACAGCCAGGGGCCGCTGGTGCTCCTGCCGTCCTACCACCAACTATGGACGAAGCCCTAACCGCAGCAGATATGGGTGAGGCTGACTTACGCAATAAGTTGGTAACCGAAGCTTATGGAACCGTCCTCCCACAGAGGCGAGTACCAGAAGAGTACGAAAAGTAAAGCGTTTACGCAGACATTTTCGTATTAAAACGCAAAAATAGAAACAACGTTAGGTCATACGTGCTCTCACATCGGATAACGACCCCTAGAATGTAAAGGATACATATGGAAACAGCACAAGCTAATGCTGAAGCCTTTGCGGCTGAAGCAGGGACAGTTCCAGTCGTAGCTGAGTCGTCAAGCAACTCTGTTGTCGCTGACGCACCTACTACTAAGGCAACTTCCAAGTTTTATACGGAAGATGATTTGGCTAGAGTTCGTAGCCAAGAAAAGGAAAAACTCTATCCTCAGATTGATAAGCTGAAGGAAGAACTCGATGCAATCAAGAAGGAACGTGAAGCTGAACTAGCAGCACGTGCTGCTGAAGCAGAAGCAAAAGCTAAGCAACAGCAGGAAGCTCTTGAGAACGACATGGATGTTCGTTCTTTACTTAAAACTAAGGAACAAGAGTGGCAGGAGCAGTTGGAGCGTGAGCGCCAAGAGCGTGAACGTGCCTTTGCTCTTCTGGAACGCGAAAAGTCTTTTGCTGACCTCCAGAACTACCGCACACAGCGTGTAGATAGCGAACGCGAAAACATTATTCCTGAACTCATTGACCTCATTAGCGGAAATACTCGCGAAGAGATTGATGCATCAGTTGAAGGATTAAAAGAGCGTTCAGCAAGAATTCTTGAATCTGCGCAAAGTGCGATGCAGAACGCAAGGAGAGAAATGACGGGGACAAGGGTAACCACCCCGCCAGCTGGACCACTGGACACACAATCGGACTCACGAAACTTTACGGCTGAAGATATTCAGTCAATGTCGATGAACGAATACGCAAAATACAGAGAACGAATCATGAGCGACGCCGCTCGTGGTAAGTCTCGCGGCTTGTTCGGTTAAACCCAACAAATCCAAAACCAAACTAATAAGGAGTCACAAGTAAATGGCATCTGGTATTACGGGTACTGGCAACCTTGCCGCAGCCCCAACAGCATACTCAGGTACTAACACCCAGCTGACTCAGGCGATTCAGACAATCTGGTCCAAGGAAATCTTGTTCCAGGCTATGCCTATCCTTCGCTTTGAGCAGTTCGCAGTCAAGAAGACTGAACTTGGTGTTGCACCTGGTCTACAGATTAATTTCCTACGCTACAACAACCTCGGCTTCGCTAATAGCCTTGTTGAAGGTGTTCGTATGCAGACAAACGCATTGACTGCACAGCAGTTCTCAATCACAGTAACCGAGCATGGTTATGCTCTTGCTGTGTCAGAACTTCTTCTCAATGCTTCTTTTGATGACGTAATGGCGTCAGCCTCACGTCTACTTGGTCGTAACATGGCTATCTATCTAGACCAGCTATCACGCGACACACTATATGCAGCAACCTCCACCATTTATGGTGAAGACCGCAGCAACCTCTCAGCAGTCAACAACTGGTATGCATACGGCACAACCGCAGCAAACCGTGCAGCTATGACTGGCGCTAGCTACTTGACACCACATACTGTCAAGGATGCAGTTGAGAGCCTATCAACCAAGAACATCCCACGTTTAGGTGAAACCTATGTGGCGTTCGTTCACCCACACCAGAGCCGTAGCCTACGCGATAACCCAGAGTTTATCGAAGTTACCAAGTACGCTGCTCCAGGCAACTTCATGCTTGGCGAAATTGGCCGTCTATATGACTGCGTATTCATTGAGACCACACAGGTTCTTAAGGTCGCAGGCGGTGCTGGTACTAACTACACTGCGGATACAACTGTTGCTAACCCAACAGTAACTCCTGGTGGCGGTTACATCACACCTGCTACAAAGACAGGTAACGGTGGTTCAGACCGCTACGCAGCTATCTTCATTGGAGATAACGCATTTGGACATGCAATCTCTCTTCCAGTCGAACTCCGCGATGGCGGTATTCTTGACTTCGGTCGTGAGCATGCTCTTGCTTGGTACTCAATCTTCGGTCTTGGTCTAATCACTGACCAGTCTGTAATTATTGCAGAAACCAACTAATTCAAGCGGGGGGCGGTCTTAAAAACCGCCCCCTACTTACCCCCATCGAGTTACTAATTAGGAGAATACAAATGGCAAGTAAAGTAAAACCAACAGATGTTACTGGACGTAGTCGCGAAAAGCTTGCAGCAGATAATGCTGAAGCGCTTGCTGCTCGTGCACAGGAAATGTCCATGGCTACTGCCGAAGCACAAATTAAACTGGAAACAGAAGTAGTTGACGCTACTGTTCCTAACAGACCAACTGTTATTGTTGATGACCCAACAGTTATTGACAAAAGCGATGAGTCAGTCGTTATCCGTGTTGTAGAAGACATCGAATCAATGACCCTTGGAGCAGGAAACTACTACAGCTTTAAAGCTGGACAAAAATACAAAGTGTCTCGTCAAGTTGCTCAGCACCTTGAGGAAAAAGGCTATCTAGCTGGAGTTATCTAAGCTAGGGACTTACACTTAATTCGGCGGAGCGGCGGACAGAAATGTCCGCTGTTTCGTTAGTCAATGTAGTAAAGGAGATGAATTAAGTGGCTTTAATGTCCGACCTAGTGTCTAGAGTGCGTCTTGAACTAGGAGACCTACCTAAAGAATTTAATTTCGTTGCCACCGCTGATGGCGCTACTAAAGACTTTTATTTAAACACTAAGCCTGTAGAACCGTATACTCTTTATGTTACCGTTCTTGACGCGGCCGTTCCTGCCCCTTCTGGTTATAAATTAGAAAAAGACCAAGGCATAATTCATTTTAGAGAACCACTAGATGCTGGAAACATTCTTAGTGTTCACGGAGTTAGCTACAGATACTTTACAGACTCCGATATTGAACGTTTTATTAACACTGCTATAGACCAGCACACTCACGAGCGTACCGATAAATACGGAACTCGTGTAACAATTAAAAGTATTGAACCTGTAGAAGAATATCCAATTGCTATTCTTGCAGTCATTGAAGCTTTATGGGCACTCTCAACCGATGCTGCTTTCGATATTAACATCATGGCTCCAGATGGCGTTATGATTCCTCGTTCTCAAAGATATGAACAGTTAACTAATATGGTTAACCAACGTTGGGAACAATACAAGCAATTATGCGCAGCTCTTAATATTGGCCTATGGCGTATTCAAATTGGAACCCTACGTCGTACTAGCCGACGTACTAATAAGCTTGTTCCCATATACATTGGTCAGGAGATTGACGACAGTAGAAAGCCAGAGAGAGTTTGGCTTCCTAACGATGTACTTGGCTATACACCTCCGCCAACTACCGCAGAAGTTTACGACATTGTTATGTACCAGGGCGACTATTACGAACAAATTATTGACTTTGCCTTTGATGTTACTGGTATTACCTGGAAGGCAGAAATTCGTACTTATCCAAATTCACCAGCTAGATATGCCACCTTTGATGTTACAATTCTAAATGCAGCACAAGGAAGAATTAAGATATCGTTAAACAGCGATAAAACTAAATATCTGCCTGTTCGTGCGTTTTGGGATTTACAAGCAACCAGGGCAAATGACCCTACCTGGGAGCACACGTATTTAAAGGGTCAAGTATTTGTAACCCAACAGGTAACGGTGGATTAAAGTGTCAGAAGAACTTTATGTAGTAGGTCCAGATAACAGCGCTTGGTACCCAACCGCTACTGGTCCAACTTCTCCTGCGCCTACAGGCGGCACTGGTCCTACAGGACCAACTGGCCCTACTGGTAGAACAGGTGCAACAGGACCAGCAGGTGCAACGGGCGCTGCTGGCGTTTCTGTAACAGGCCCTCAAGGTCCTACTGGAGCTCCAGGACCAACTGGTCCACAAGGTATCCAAGGTAATGCGGGTCCAACTGGTGCAACTGGTCCTTCTGGTGTGTCTGGTCTTCAAGGAGCCACTGGTCCTACTGGACCATCTGGACAAGTAATTACTATTCGTGGTGAGTATCCAACACTTAACGATTTACAAACAGCACATCCAACTGGTAATCCAGGCGATGCTTATCTTCTTGCTAATGGCAATTTAATTATTTGGAACCCTACGTTAAACGGCCCATCTACTGGTGGTTGGCAAAACGTAGGTAATCTAGAAGGACCAACTGGTCCTGCTGGAACAACAGGTCCTACTGGTCCACGCGGACAGCAAGGTGTACAAGGTCCTGTTGGTAACACTGGTACAACAGGTGATACTGGACCTACTGGTCCTCAAGGCCCAACAGGCCCACAAGGTGCACGCGGTGAGACTGGTCCTATTGGTCCTACTGGTGTTGCTGGTATTGTTGGACCCACAGGTGCTACTGGTGCACAAGGTCTTTCTATTACTGGACCTACTGGTCCTCAAGGTAAATCACTTACACTATTAGGAACTTTTGCTGACCTACAAGCTCTTAATTTAGCGCATCCAGATGTAACGCTTATTCAAGGTGATACCGCCTTTATTGGTACAACATTTCATTTCTGGAGACCTGGAACTGGGTGGGTTGCTACTTCCAATTTGATTGGACCTACAGGTCCTACAGGTGCCGTTGGTCCTACAGGTGCTGCATCAAACGTAACTGGTCCTACTGGTTTAACTGGAGCTACTGGTGCACAGGGTCCTATTGGTCCAACAGGTGCACAGGGTTCTCAAGGTCCTACTGGTCCAACTGGAGCGGCCTCTACAGTACCTGGTCCTACAGGTCCTACTGGAACTACACGTCCTGTAACAAGTGTTACTTATGCAGACCAAGGTGTTTGGAGCTCACTAGCAACATATGCTCTAAACAATGGAGTTACTTATAACTCTGAAATTTGGGTATTAACTAACACATCACAATTTACTGTTGGTACTACGCCTAACACTGATGGAAGCGGTTGGGCACTCTATGTAAAAGGAGACCGTGGAGCAACGGGTCCTCAGGGTTCTGCAGGTTTTCCAGGCGCTATTGGTCCTACTGGTGCACAAGGGCCGCAAGGTATTCAAGGCCCTACAGGTCCACAAGGAACTGCTGGTACTCCAGGCTCTGTTGGTACCGCAGGTGCTACTGGTCCTACTGGTCCTCAAGGTGCTGGAATCTTTATTCTTGGTTCCTACAACTCACTAAGCGATTTACAAACTGCACATCCAGTTGGTGCAACTGGCGACGGTTATCTTGTTAACGGTGTTCTATTTGTATGGGCTGGTTCTAACTGGGCAAGTGCTGGCGCAATTCAAGGACCAACAGGTGCTCAAGGTATTCAAGGTATCCAAGGTGTCACTGGTCCTCAAGGAGACACGGGTCCACAAGGACCTCAAGGTATTCAAGGAATTCAAGGACCAATTGGTCCAACAGGTTTAACTGGTGCAACTGGTGCGCAAGGAACTCAAGGTCTTCAAGGTATTCAAGGTGTAACAGGTCCTACAGGTATTCAAGGTCCTCAAGGTGTTACTGGTCCAACAGGTATTCAAGGACGCGGTCTTGCAATTCTTGGTTCGTTTGATACGTTCCAACAATTAACTGCAACCATAACCAATCCTGCAACTGGCGACGGATATTTAATTCAAGGACAGTTATATATTTGGCAAGGTGTTGCGTGGATTAACGCAGGTTTTGTTCAAGGACCAACAGGTCCTACTGGACAAACAGGTATTCAAGGCCCAACTGGTGCAACTGGTGCGGCTTCAACTGTTCCAGGTCCTACTGGTGCTACAGGTCCGACTCCATTTACTGTTATTGGAACTTGGCAAAACGGTATTTCTTATTTACCTGGTCAAGCAGTTTTCTACGACACACCTACATTAAAAGGAACGTACCTACGCAGAAATAATGCTTCTACCGCTGGCATTACTCCTTTAGATGACCCAGCTGGTTGGCAAGTAATTGTTGCTGCAGCAATCGGACCAACTGGAGCTACAGGTCCACAAGGTTTAACTGGTCTACAGGGACCTACAGGTGAGGTTGGACCTCAAGGTGTAATAGGACCAACAGGAAGTCAGGGTTTACTAGGTCCAACAGGCCCTACAGGCACTACACTATTGAACGTAGATGGTGGCGGCCCTGCAACTAATTATGGCGGAGTTATAACCATCAACGGAGGAGACGTGAGCGGTAACTAATGGCAATTAAATTACAATTACGTCGTGGTACGGCGTCAGAATGGTCAACAACTAACCCTTTACTTTCTGAAGGCGAACTAGGTCTTGAACTTGACACTGGAAAGTTTAAAGTTGGTAATGGAACTCAAAACTGGAATGCGTTAGTATATGCATCTGGTATTCAAGGGCCAACTGGACCACAAGGTACCGCAGGTGCCGCTGGACCAGCGGGTGCTAACGGAGCAGCAGGTGCTCCAGGACCAACAGGCTTGCGTGGACCCACAGGTGCACAAGGCCCAGCTGGAGATGGCGGAGTTGGTCAACTACTTGCTATGGATGCGCAGTTAGAACTTGGAATATTCTTTCCGCGTTATTCACAGACACGTACTACTACTGTTGTACAAACCGTTATTCCACCGATTACGCTTATCTAGGAAGGTAACAATTAATGGCACGTAATATTGCGCCCGAGGATTATGTATTTAATCCAACGACAAAGACAATTACTATTGAGCGCTACATCAAGAAAATTCACATCTTCCTTATTGTTAACGCAACAACTAATCAGATTCTTTTTAACTTTTCTGACCCAGATAAAAAAGCATCAGTTAGTTACCTATATCCTGATGTAAGCGTATCTAATCCTTTTGGAAATACAGACTATAGAACTGTAATTCAATTAGATGCTGCTGTTAGCACAGCGGGCATGACCGCCAATGACACACTTCAAATTGTTGTTGATGATGAAAATCAAAAAGTTACATTTGATGACACCTTTATTGACGGCGCACAAAAACTTCGTACATCTACCCCACAGTCACTTATGGATACTGACTTTGAATACTCAGTACAGCCATCTAAGTGGGAAGCCTTATTCTTACACAATAATTATCCTTCTTTCTTTGCAAAGGGAACTGGTGGTAACTCTTTAGATATTGTTTCTTTAGTGGGTGACGGTGTACGTCCTCGTTCTAGAATGACGGTAACAACCCTTCTTCCTCACGGTTTAGTGCCAGGTCAGGTAGTATCTGTTCAAGAAACACTTAATTATCTTGCAGAGGGTAGTTCCCTTGTTACATCAGCTCCAACACCAGAAACATTTACATACACGGCTCGTGGCGTTGTTTCTGGAGATATCCTTTCTGGAACGCTTACTAGCGTCTACGGTGGAGACATCTTTGATGGCGCCCATATTCCTGGCGGTAACTTTCCAATTGGTGGAGTTTCTACATTAAATACTTTTCGCGCTCAAACAGACGGCGCTTCTCCTATTTCAAAGGTAACTGTAACATTTGATAATCCACACGGCGTTTATCCAGGAGCACTTATTGTTGTAAGTGGAACTAATAGCTTTGATGGTAACTGGTCTGTTTCTGAAGTTCCTACAACACGTACTTTGTCTTTCCAATTAGACCGTCAACAGTCTGCCATCTCTGTTCCTAGTACCGCTATTATTTTAACAAAGGGTGACGGCTATATTGTCCACCGCCCATTCGATGGTGGTGTTTCTTTGACTACTGGTACCAATACAATGGGTAATCAAGTTATCCGTCAAACCCGCCGTTACTTCCGTTACCAGTCAGGTAAAGGTCTACAGTTCTCTACTGGTGGTCAAATGACACCAGTATTCGATGTGGAACAAATGTATCTAAATGGCGGAGCAGTTGGTCCAGCAATTGTTACAGTAAAAACTGTTCAAGACCACGGACTTCAGGCTGGCGTAGGCATTCAAGTTGAGGGCGTTATAACACGTGGAGCATATAATCCATTTAACGGCGAGAACTTTGTAGTATCAAAAATTGTAGATGTTAACACTTTTGAGTTTCCAGTAACCTTAACTCAAATTGTTCCACTAGTTGACCAAAACCCAGCGGGTGTTAACGTTTATGTGCACGCTCGTACCTGGTACGGAGCAGTTACACGAACAGGTATGTTTGATGACCAAAATGGTTTTTTCTTTGAATATGATGGTCAAAAATGCTACGTTGTGCGGCGTCACTCAGAAAAAGAAGGTATTGGTAGGGTAAATGTTACTCAAAACTCTTCTTTCGTAGAAGGATTATCTACTCAGTTCCGTAAACAACTTGTAGTTGGTCAGTCTATTGTTATTAAAGGCGCTGTTTATAAAGTTGTTCAGATTAACTCCGCAACATCTTTAAATATTGCTCCTGCTTACAAGGGAACAACTGGTCGTCGTACTCGTTTTATGATTGTACAAACTGAAAGAGTTCCACAAGAAGACTGGAATATTGACCGTTTTGATGGCACAGGGCCCTCTGGTTACAAGCTAGATATGGGCCGTATGCAGATGTTGTTCATTGATTACACCTGGTACGGTGCGGGAACCATTCGTTGGGGAATGCGTGGCGTAAACGGAAAAGTATTTTGGTGCCACAGGCTTCCTATGAACAACGTAAACAACGCTGCTTATCAGCGTTCAGGTAATTTGCCTGCTCGTTACGAAGTTTCTAACGACCCTTCATACTTCTCAAAGATGTTAGCTGGTGGAGCTGCTGGCACTATTGGTACGCAACTTGGACCAGACGACAATGTCATTTGGGTTGAAAATACAAAGGATTGGCCACCAACTGGTTATATTTATGTACGAGATGATGTCAACTGCGAAATTATGCGCTACTCATCTGTAGGTGCCTATGACCCAGTAAAGAAGGTTGCGCCTATTTATATCGCAGAACGTCGTGCATCCATTACTCAAATCTATCCAGATATTCCGTTTACTTTTTCTGGAACAAAGTCAAGAGTAACATTTACTCCAGACTCTTCTTATACAGGTCTTGGTGGTAATGCTCAGGTTGCAGTTCAGTCAATTACTCAAAACTGTGCGCCTATTATTAGCCACTGGGGTTCTTCAGTTATTATGGATGGTCAGTTTGATGATGACGTAAGCTTTATTTTTACTGGTGGTATGACCAAGCTTCTTAACGTAGCAGCGGGTGTTACTCGTCCACTTATTGCAGTGCGTCTAGCTCCAACTGTAGATAACGCAATTGCTCGTAACTATGGTATTCGAGAACTAACAAACCGCATGCAGTTGAAGATGAACTCTATTGGAGTTACTACTAACGGACAATTCCGTATTGATGGAATTCTAAACCCAGCAAAAATTGAATACACTCTTTGGAGTGCAGCACAGTTAACAACTACACGCTCTTCCGTTACTGGAACAGCTCTTCTTAACTTTATCCTAGTTAATGACGCGGCTGGTACAAACGGTCTAGTCCCTGGTATGCGTGTCAGCGGAACGGGTATTGGCGTAGGTGCAACTATTGCCTCTGTAGCTGCTAACCGAATTACCCTATCTGTAGCTAACACAGGTACAGTTTCTGGAACTATTACATTTGTTCCAAGAGCTGGATATGTTGGAATACCTGATGACTGGACTCGTGACCAGGTTGGTTCTGGTTCTCTTGCTCAAATTATCTACTTTGATAACTCTGGCCCAGGAGCTGGTGGTGTTCAACTAGCCTCTGGTCTTATTACAGGCGGAGACTCCGTGGCCTCTTTCTACTCAGAAAACGGCGGTGGAGCCTCTAACTACAACGTTTCTAACTACGACCTAACTAAAATTCGAGACCTCGGTAACTCTATTCTCAGCGGAAACGGCAACGTTTCTAGCCCATCATTCCCTAATGGGCCAGATATCCTTGTTTTGACCGCGACCAATATCGGTACCGCTGCTTCGAATATCTCGGCTCGTATCTCATGGACAGAGGCTCAGGCATAAAGTCTATGGTTTACAATGGCAAGACATTTAAAAATGCTACACTTTTAATAACCTCGGAAGGTAGGTAAATAACACATGCCCGATTATTCATCGCTGTCTACGCAGATTACTGCGGTTAAGACAGAGATTACAGATAGTCTTGCGGCGAGCACATATACCGCACAGGACCTTGTGTTCGTAGCCAAGGCATTAGAAACTCTTGGCGCCTTGCTTGGGGTTAACGACATTGTTGCAGCAACCGCAGACCGCGTCACTGCAATCACAACCGCTGGTACGACCCAGGTAACCGCTGTTAACACAGCTGGTACTACCCAAGTTGCTGCGGTAAACACTGCAGGAAACACAAAGTTAGCAGCAATTCAAAATGAAGCTGCTGACTTAACCATTCTCAACTACATAGGAGTACTAGCATAATGCCAACTACAGTAACCCGCTTTAAATCAGGTACTGCTGGAACTACCGACGGCTCTGCCTACGCTGTTCCTTCTAGTAACACTGCAATTATCACAAATGTGATTTTATCTAATAAGACTGGCTCAACACGCACCGTCACCATCACAATGGGTGGTTTGTCGTTTTGCACAGGACTTCAAGTTCCACCAAATGGAACAGTAAATTTCGACGCTCGCACAGTATTGAACGCAGCGGAAACCATTACTGTCATCGCAGACGTAGCTGCTGCTGTTGACTACATGATTTCTGGCGTTTTAATTTCTTAACAACCAGGTAAAGGACAGGTATATAAATGGCTATTAGTTCAAGCAAAGAATTTATCGTATTTCCTAACGATAATTCTGGTCGCGTTTACATTAAAGAGCAGGCCTTTACAGCCAGTGGTACCTGGACAGTTCCTGCTGGTGTAACAAGTGCCCAAGTCATCCTTGTTGGTGGCGGCGGTGGCGGCGGAGGCGGAAGCCAAAACGTCGCAGGTGGCGGTGGAGGCGGAGGCCAAGTTGTCGTACGTAATATTGACGTCAACCCACTTCAAACATATCAGGTAACAATTGGCGCAGGCGGTGTTGGTGGATTAGGTGCCCAGACTGGTGCTGCTGACGAAACTAGCACACTTCCAGGTGGTAACGGTACTCCTACTACATTTGGAACTATAACAGTTGCTAACCTTTTAACAAACACAGACTTTGACTACAACATTCTTGGTTGGGACACAGATGTTGTATTCCGTTCCGCAACTGGTATTTCAGGACAATCAGGTCTTACTGTTTATCCAAACGCTGCTGGTATCTCTGTAGGTCAGATTGTAACTGGTGGTAACATTGCTGCTGGTGCAGTTGTTACATCTATTACTGGAAACGTAGTAGCAGTATCTATTGCTAACACAGGTGTAGTAAGCGGTATTATTCGTTTCGATAACGATACTATTCGTACACGCCCATCCACCGTTTTCTTCAATAATATTTCTGGTGGCGGAGATTCAAATAACCCACAAACATCAAATACACCAGGTTCACCATATTTCCAGAACCTGTCAAACAACATTTTGATGCCTCAACTATCACAGCTTGAAGAATCTGCGTTAATAACAAATAACAACATTCGTCAGTATGGTGTTTCTCTATCTACATTTACCATCACTAACGCGGGTGTTCCAACTAAGTTGCCAGAAATGTCTGGTGGATACACAAAACTTATCAGCGGTTCTTTAAGCTCACTAACAGCAACACTAGACAGCACATTAAACGTATATCCAGGTATGTTTATTGCAGGCAACGGACTTCAGTCTGGAACTACAGTTGTTTCCGTAAACAGCAGCACATCAATTACGTTGTCTGCTGCTCTTACTGCAAATTTAACAAATGAATCTGTAACGGTTTCATACTCAGGCTCAACTGGTGCTCAGGCACTTATTGCTGGTACAAGCTCATCAACAGCTTCTGGTAACCCAACGTGGATTCAGTTCTCTAACATGAACTCAACTACTACCTCAAACGGTACCCAGACAGTTGCGGGTTTCCAGGGTGTTCCATATATCCCAGGCGCTACGTATACAATGTCTGCATACGTTTCTACAAACGTAAACATCAGCACATCAACACCGATTCTATTCCAGATTCGTTCTGCTGGTGCTTCTCGTAACGCTGCTTCTAACGTTTCATATGTTGGTGGCTCTAACTCAGCAACTACTGATTCAATTGATGCTGGTACCGCTAACGGATTTTTTGTCCGTCAAGCAACTCCAGCAGCTTTGACTAACTATGGTGGAAACTTTACCACTACTGCAAACGCAGGTAATGGCTCCAGCTCAATTGTTGTTGCAGATGCAACAGGTATTTTGCAAAGCATGGCTATTACTGGTTCAGGTATTCAGTCAGGTACAACCGTACAGTCTGTTGTTGGGACTACAGTAAACCTAAGCCTTCCAACAAATGCTGCTATTACAAACGGCTCAGTTTCCTTTAACTCTGGAAACTCTCAGGTTCTTGGCTCTAACGTAACACCTGCCCAGACACCATGGCGCCGTATTTCAGCAACATTTACAACCCCATCAATTGCAACTACGCTTGCTAACAGCGTTTATCCATTTGGTTCAACACCACAATTTATTCACCCAGTAATTGTTCTTACACAGGGTTCTGTAAATTACTTCTTTGACAACATTCAGCTTGAAGTTGGTAACACAACTACAACCTGGCGTCCACCTACATATCGTGAAGCACAGGCATTACTTGTAACATCTAACAATGCTCAGGGCGGAAACCTCGAGGCTTCACACCGATTTGTAAAATCAGTAGCTGGTACCCAGTACTCAGGTTCTGCATTCGTTGTTGATATGGGTACAGCTAACCAGTACCGTCCAGTGCGTGGCTTTATCGAGTTCTTTGATAGAGACTATAACTCACTGCTTCGTACAGAAGGCAGCAACGTATTCTTACCAATTAGCGGAGCTCAAGCATTAAATCAGCAAATGCCTAACGTTACTTATCCAGTGCGTGTTGGCGTTACAGCTACTGCTCCAGCAGGCACAAGCTTTATGAAGTTTGGTGTTATGAAGCTAAACGGAACTCAATCATCAAGCGCTGGTGCAATTGAATTTGCAGTTATTGCTCCACAGCTAGAGGTTGCCGCTGTGCCAACTATTTACAAGGAAGTTGATGGAATCAATTACGTATACGCTGGACAGCCTGGTATTACTCCAATTGTTACTGTTGCTTCTGTATCTGCAGAAGGTGGCGGTGGCGGTGGAACCTACAACGCTAACTCACTTGTTTGGCAGTATGGTCTAGAGGGCGGAAACAACGGCGGTCACGCTTCACGTAACGCACACACCTCTATGACTCTTGCTGGCGGTGGCGCTGGTGCAGGTTCTGCAGGCTTTAATGCGCTTTCTTACACACCTCCATTCTCAACTTCGCCATCAGGTGGATATAACACCACTTCAGGCTCTTCACAACAGGTGTGGCCACTTCGTGGAAACTACGGCGGTCACGCTCTTTGGAACACTGGAACTGGTAACGCCAGCATTCCAGGATGGGCTGGAGACGGTGGCTACGGCCAAATGATTAACGGCCTAAACAGCGGTTCACCTCTTGGCATTGCCCTTGGCGGCGGTGGCGGTGGCGCTGGCTGGATTTCAAATTCACAAAACCTAACAGCTCCTGGACGCGGAAATGGCGGCGGCGGAAAAGGTGGCGGAACTTGGATTGTTAACCAGTCTGCTGCATCTGCTGACTACTATGCACGTGGTCTAGATGGAATTACAAACACAGGCGGCGGTGGCGGCGGTGGAGGTTCAAACTGGTCTAACGACCCAGCAACTTTCATCAACCACGCATCCGCAAACGTTGCTGTCAACTACGAAGCAATCTCAGCTGAGTACTTCAAGTGGACACCTATTTACAATGCAACAATTCTTATCTCTGCACAAGCAGGCTTCTATGGTGCAAACGTTCTACGTACAACCATTCAGGATGTTGGTAATGCAAAGATTACAACTACATGGCAATCATTCCCAATCTTGCCACGTATCCCACTGTTCTTCACAGGTGTGGCTGCACGTCTAACTACAGCACCTGCTGGTGTAACATCACCGTTGTTCCCAGGTCTTGCTAAGCGTGTACGCCCAACAGTTCGTTGGAAAGATGAAAGAAATATACTTATCCGTGAAGACCGTCCAGACTATAACATCGTGTTTGCTGGAACCAACGCCATTACATACCTTGGCGTAGCTGGTGCAACATCAGGTTCTTGGTTAACACTCCAAGCTCCAGATAATGCAGCATTCTTTGATGTATGCTGGGAGTTCTTGTACTTTGATGCAGGCGACATTGTAGATGTTGACCTTGGTGGTTGCCAGTATCAAGGCTATAAGGCTGATGGTGGATACGGAGCAGATGGCTACGCGCTTATCCGCTGGTATGATAAAGCAGTCCTATAAGGAGTAACTAATGGCTAAATATGCACTTATCGACGCAACAATAGTAGACTCTGTAGTAGTAGCTAGCTCCGAGGAAAGCCTCGGAGTTTTAGCTCAAATTTTTGGTGTAATAGACGTTACCTCTGTAGTACCACAGCCTTCAAAGGGTTGGACGTACGAAAACGGTATCTTCTATCCACCTAAATTAACGGAAGCTGCTAAGGCTCTTTGGAACGGAACAGGTTTTGAAGACCCAAATATTATTGATGCAGAGGTTGTAGAAGAAACCCCTGCTATCGAAGAAACAACTGCAACTTCTAGTAGAAAGAGAAAGTAAATGGCAATATCATCATCGCCTACGGTGTTGACCCAGTCTAACGACGCCTACATCAACGCTGGACATACTGGACGTTTGCAGACCTTTTCTGCATCAACTGGTGCAGTAAGTATTAACGTAACTAACGGACCTTTTATCCGTATTGCAAATCCTGTTGGTGCGGTTACCGTAACCTTTGTTGGTATTCCAACTGGTTATGGAAATCTATGGCAGGTAGAAGTTGCTAGCCGTGGAGCTAACGCTGTTGCATTTAACAACATCATTTGGGATGGTGGCTCAGCCCCAACTATAGCTTCAGGTACTGGTAAGACTGTTCTTGAGTTCTACTCATGGGATGGCGGTACCCAAATCTACGGTCGCGCTAAGTTTGCAACCCTAGCTTAATTTATAGAAATAGCTCCCCGCCGTCCCCAGGGACTGGCGGGGCTTTTCTATTTAAAGGTACAATTAATTTATGAAAATAGCCGTATACACCATCGCATTAAATGAGGAACAGTTTGTAGAACGCTGGTATGAATCAGCTAAAGAAGCTGACTACCTCATGATTGTTGATACAGGCTCCGTTGATGAGACTGTAAGTAAGGCTGAAGCCCTAGGAATTGTGTGCCACAAAATTAGCATACGTCCATGGCGCTTTGATGACGCCCGCAATGCTGCCCTTGCTTTATTACCTGATGATATTGACTATTGCATATCTTTAGATATGGACGAATTGCTGGCACCAGGTTGGCGAAAAGAAATGGAAAAGGTTCCAAAAGGTTCCACGCGTATACGCTACGACTACACCTGGAACTTTAACGACGATGGAACCCCAGGCTTAACATTTGGTGGAGATAAGATTCACGCACGTCACGGTTATCGTTGGGTTCATCCTGTTCATGAGTGTTTGTATACAGACCGTATAGAAGAAAAAGAATATTGGTCTAAGTTAGGACTATGGCACAAAGCTGATAATTCTAAATCCCGTGGGCAGTACCTGCCTCTTCTTAAACTGTCAATAGAAGAAGACCCAGATAATGACCGTAACGCCTACTACTACGCTAGAGAACTATTTTTTCACGGACAGCTTGAAGAAGCTAAAATCCAGTTCGAACGTCATCTATCGCTTCCTAAAGCCATATGGAAAGCTGAGCGTGCATCGTCTATGCGCTATATAGCCAAGTGCTCTACAGATGAAACGGAAAAAATAAAGTGGTGGAAACTATCAACTCAAGAAGCCCCTGGTAGAAGAGAGGGATATGTTGAGTGGGCTAACTATCATTACGAAAAAGGCAACTTTACAGAGTGCCTACATCTGTGCAAAAAAGCACTTAATATTAAAGAACGAGATATGGACTATTTAAATGAGGCATTTGCTTGGGGTTCTCTTCCTTACGACTTAGCCGCCGTATGTTCTTTTTGGCTTGGTGAAAAAGAAAAAGCGGTTGAATATGCCGAGAAGGCGGTAGAGCTAGACCCGACAAATGAAAGATTAAAGAGTAACCTAGAACTTTGTAGGAAGGAGATTGCCTAATGAGAGGTCACACCCCAGGCGGTCGTTTTGACGCTGACTTTGAAACCACCGACCTATTAAAAGGTGTGGACCACGACCTTAAACACCCAGTGGGTACAAAAGCTCTTTGGTATGTATGGAACCCTGCGGCAACCGTAGTTGACCCTATCTACGACACTGGTCAAGATATAACCAACAACCTTGGTGGCAAAAGATGGCTTGGTCCTTATGAACTTCCTGTAGTTAGAGCAGTTATCACTCAAGGTCAAGCTAAGACTTCGGCGGTTGGTTACTACAACGCAGATGAGCTTCACCTTACTCTTAACATTGAAGACGTTGAAAAGATTGCCCCTGGTGTTATTGCAAACCCAGATAGGCAAAACCGCGGTCGTCTAATCTGGAAGAACCAGGTATACCGTCCATATGCAGTACAAGAAAGAGGCATTGTTGCTGAAAGATTTACCCTACTAGTAGTAGACTGTATACAGGTCATGCCAGAAGAAATGGTCAATGACCCACAATTTTTAGCGTACGCTAATTAGGAGGCTATATGGCTTTACATCATCAATCACACACAGTGGGAACTGAACCAGTTTTATTAGTAAACCTACCTGCAAAATGCCCAACTACTACAGTTCAAATTGTTAATGACGATAACAACTCTATCTATATTGGAGATTATACCGTTACTACCAGTGGTATAGATAAAGGTCTTACTGTAAAGAAAGACTCTGTTTACTCTATTCAATTAAATGCTGGAGATAAATTGTACGGGATAGCCGCTACGACTACGGGCGCTAACGCAGTTTCAGTTCTTTACTCAGGAGTATTTTAATGGCGCAAAAAGAAAAACCAGCTAAGCTTCTTGCTGGTGGAGCACCGCATGTTGTCTATAAAAAAGACAAGAAAGTGGTTGTTGACCACCTTGGTAAAAAAGGCGGAAAAAACGACAAAATAAATTTAACCCAAAAAGGCGGAGCTAAGACAGTGAAGCAAGGGGTTAAGGCGGTAAAAAACTGGCATTCAAAGAGTGCCCATCGTAGTCAGGGACGTTAATGGCTAAAAAAGAAAAACCAGTCTGGGAGAAGAAGGACCCAACCCCAGGCAAATCTAGTAAACTATCTAAGAAGCAGAAATCCTCTGCTAAGGCTAGGGCGAAGGCAGCAGGCCGTCCCTATCCTAACCTCGTCGACAACATGGCTGCTGCAAGAAAGAAGAAAAAATAATGTGCGCAACATGTGGATGCATGGGCAGCAAGAAGTCTGCTAAGAAGGCTCCAGCAAAGAAGGCAGCAGCTAAGAAGGCTGCAGCTAAGAAAATGCCAGCTTTTCTAAAGAAGGCTGCAAAGAAGAAGTAATCATGGCCAAAACTCCATCCTTTATGAAGGGCAAGTACACTAAGTCCAAAGACGAAAAAATGGATGCCCGACTTATGAAAAAGGGCGGCATTAAGGACAAAGATGACAAAGCTGAGTTCCATAAATTGGACACAGCCCACGGCAAAAAGAAGAAGCCAAAGACTATTGCAGAAGATAAAAAAATTGACCTAAAGATTATTAAGAAGGTCAAGGCAAAAGAAAAGGCTGAGGAAAAGGCCGAAAAAAAGAAAAAGAAGTAAACTGCTTAGGGGCCCAAACGGGCCCCTTTGCTTTATCCTAGTTAGTGAGCCCATGCGGGGCTCAAAGCACCACCCCTGCGTTTACCCTGCTACTCCTACAGGAGCACCATGCCTGAAGATAACAAGATAAGTAAAGCTTCCGATGTGGAATTCATCGAGGCTTTAGCCGAAGCCAATAAAGGCTCGGGCGCTGGCGTGTGGAAAGCACTTGTAATAGGAGCAGTAACGCGAGGGATTATTAACGGTGTTACCAACAAGCGTCGTAAATAATTTTAATTCTAAGCTGTCGTCATCATCAATCTCGTTGACAGCCGAGCTTCGTCGTCACGCTCTCAATCGAGGCTGGCCTAGTGAGATAGTCAATTCCTTAGCGGTCGTTAAAAACGGCGGCTTACTTGACATTACTTACCCAGAACAGTTTCGTACACAGATAGAGAACTTAGAGTATGGCGATGGTCCTAATCCACCCTCACCCGTTCTTCGTTCTTTTAACTACAGGGCAGACCAACTAGCTGAAGACATCTATGAGGAAACTCATGAGTCAATAGTAGAAACGAGCAAGATATAACATGGGTAATCCATTTATTATTGCTGAGGACCTAGCCTTAAAAACCCTATTACAAGGAATGACTGTGTCAGATGAGAAGAACGCATCTCGTCAAGTTAAGGTGTGGTTTGGGTATCCAGACGTTGAAGTCAGAGCCCAAGAATTCCCATTTGTAACTATTGACTTAATTGACATGTTACCCGCAAACGATAGGCAAACCTCAGGAATGCTTACCGACAACGATTACAGAGGAACGATATCCCCTGTAAGCAATAGGACCTACTCCTATGAAATACCAGTAGCTTTTGATTTGGTCTATCAGATTACGACCTACGCGAGAAATCCGCGACATGATAGGGCCATCATTCATCAGCTTACAACTAAGTTTCCATCAAAGTACGGCGGCTTGTTAGTGCCTAATGAACTAGGTACTGAAACCTCAAGACGACATATGTTCCTTGATGGGTTTGCAAAAAGGGATGCAGTTGACGGTGAAACTGGCAACCGCAGACTTCTTCGCAATGTTTACACAGTAAGAGTTGTTAGCGAACTTACCCCGCTTGCTGCAAAGATTGCTACCAAGCGTGTTGAGGAAGTTAACATCAACACTAACCCAGTGTCCGTACCACAAGCCGTAATCCCTGCAGGACTAACAAAACTCTAATAAACGGTCACCAAAGTTTAAACAAAGGAGATATAACAAATGGCAGTACTACGACCAGGGGTCTACGTCGAAGAGACGCTTAACCCTGTTGCACCTGTAGTTGGCCCGAACTCAGATTCTATTGGTGCTTTTATTGGCGCTAACGATAGAGGACCAGTTCTTATACCAACACTTGTAACTTCTTGGAGCCAGTATGTAACCCTATTTGGTTCTTGGAATACCAATGCAACTAACGATTTACCTTTAGCTGTATACATGTTCTTTTCAAATGGCGGAAGCCAGTGCTACGTTGTTCGTATAACAAACGGCGCTACTGTTGCAACCCGTTCTTTGGCAGACCGTGCAGCAACACCATCTACAACCCTTCAAATTCAAGCAAAGAACGCTGGCGCTTGGGGTAACAACATTAACATTTCAGTAGTTAACTCTGTTACAACAGGTCTATTTGATTTGCTTGTTTACTACAACGGCAACACAGATGCTAACTTGGTAGAGCGTCACAATGACCTTTCCATGACAGCCTCTAATGCTCGTTATGCACCAACAGCAGTAAACGCAGCATCAAATTATGTAGTTCTTACAGACCTAAACTCTGGAAACACTGGAGCTACACGTAACCCAGCTGTTGTAACTAACCAAACTCTTGCTACTGGAAGCGCTGGAAGCGCCCTAGGAAACAATGATTATGGAACTGGTTTGCTAGCTCTTGATGTTGTTAAGCAATCTTTGATTCTTAACGTTCCAGGAATTTCAAACGTACCTGTAATTAACGCAGCAATTGGTTACGCAAACTTTAGACAAGATGTCTTTGTTGTTATTGATGGAGTTTCTGATGTAGTTTCTACACAACTTGCTCTTGCTTCTCAATATACTTCTAGCTCATTAGCTGCAGTTTATTATCCAAATCTATTAATATCTGACCCAACAGTATCTGTTGGTTCTGGTTCTGGACGCACTGTTGCAGTAGGTTCTGGCGCCGCAGTTGTAGGTTTGATTAGCTCAACAGATGCATCACGCGGAGTGTTTAAAGCACCAGCAGGCTTGCAAGCACGTCTTGCAGGAGTTGTATCAGTTGTTACTCTAACTAATGCTGAACTTGATAACCTTAACTCAGCAGCAGCACCAGTAAACGCAATTAAGTTTGTACCTGGTTCTGGATTTGTTGTTATGGGTTCACGAACACTTAGACCTGGATACGTAGACAAATACGTACCAGTACGCCGCACACTTATCTATCTACGTAAGGCTCTTACAGACCTTACTGAGTTTGCCATCTTTGAACCAAACGACGAAGCACTATGGCGTCGTATTGAAGCAAACGTTAGTACATTCCTAACAGACTTCTGGAGCAAGGGCGGTCTACGAGGCACAACACCTCAAGCAGCATTCTTTGTTAAGGTTGATGCAGAAAACAACCCACAAAGTTCAATTGATAATGGATATGTAAACATCGAAGTCGGTGTCGCATTACAGCGTCCAGCTGAGTTCATCATCATTAAAATCGGTCAGTTTGACGGTGGAACCACCGTTACTGTGGCGTAAAGGAGATAACCACAAATGGCTAGCAGCATAATCAACCGCCACTCAACCTTGGCAACAGACCCGTTACGTTCGTTTCGGTTCTTTGCTCAGTTTGAGGCAGCTAAAGAAGGCGGCGTGTTTAATAACAAACTCGTCACTTGGTCAGGCGGCTTTAGCAACATCAGTGGTTTGAGCGTTAATACTCAGGCCATCCAATACCGTGAAGGCGGTTACAACACCACAGTACACCAGGTACCAGGTATGACTACCTTTACACCAATTACATTCCAGCGTGGAGTTCTTGACGGAAACGACCAGGCAATCACATGGATGCGCGGACTGTTTGCTGCTGCATCTGGTGAAGGTCTTGCTGTTTCAACAGGTAAAGGCTTCCGCGTAAACATTAAGGTGTTTGTAGCAGACCATCCAAACTCAGGTCCTACAGACGTTCAGCGCTACAAAATGGGCTTCAAGATTCATAACGCCTGGATTACTGCGCTAAACTATACAGACCTTAATGCAGCAGATGGGGCAATCTTGTTTGAGTCAATGACACTCGTTCATGAAGGATTATCAGTGTTCTTTACAGACGACGATGGCAAAGACCCAGCAGGTCTCATTTCTTAATTAACAACAACTTTAGGAGTATAAATCGTGCCAGATATTATTACTGATGCAGAACTTGTAAACAAATTCGCAGCAAAGGCGATGGAGGAGCCCGCACAGGTCATTAAGACGCGGGCCCCTTCAGAGTCAGAAGTATCTTTGCCAGGCGGTTTCTTAGAAGCTAACGGTGAAGTTATCAGGACAGTCGAGGTAAGAGAACTTACTGGAGCTGATGAAGAGGCGGTTGCTAAAGCTGGTTCTTCAGGCAAAGCGCTTGACGTGCTATTGCAGAGGGGTCTAGCAAAAATTGGGTCTAGGACTGTAGAGAAAGAAGACCTAAACTCACTTCTTGCTGGAGATAGAGACGCAATTCTTTTAGGTATTAGAAGAGTTACGTTTGGTGACGATATGGAAATCGGTTACCGTTGCCGCACTTGCGGTGAGGAACAGCGAGATTCACTGTTACTAAGTAAAGATGTACCTGTTGTTTCTTTAGAAGACCGTGCTCAAGAGGGCACTTTTGAAGTAGAAACTAAGAAGGGCACAGCAGTTGTTGCTTTACCAAATGGTATTACACAGCGCAAGCTGATGGAAAACATTGATAAAACAACAGCAGAAATTAATACCTTGTTACTATCTGGATGCATTGTTTCACTAAACGGCTCACCATCTTCTGGAGCTTCTACTGCCCTATCACTAGGTATGGCGGATAGAACAAAAATCGTTGATGAGATTATCAAACGTAACCCAGGCCCACGCCTAGGGGAGGTGAAGAAGGCTTGTCAGGCATGCGGTGAAAACGTACTTCTACCGCTTAGCTTGCTAGATTTGTTTCGCCTTTAGTGAAGCAGATTACGAAAGCCTACTAGACCAATACGAGATTCTTACTAGAACTTTTGTTGGTTGGACACTTACAGAAATTCGTGGGCTCTCACCTAGAGAGCGCATGAACTGGTTAGAGCGGTCGAAAAGGACAAGATAGTAAATGGATTCTAAGCAAGGCCTAAACTTAGGCGGCTCCCATAGCGGCGCTGCTGCAAGTAACATGCAACGGTTTGAGTCTTCTGCTCGAGGCGCAAATAATAACTTGCTGCAAATGGCAAGTACGCTTCAGAGCAGAATTTTGCCTACTCTTTCATCTGCTGAGCAGATGCTTGCTCGTTTAGGTTCTCGCGCTAAAAATGTTTTCTCTGGTATGGGTGGCGGCGGTAGTTCTAATACCGTCATGGCACAACCTAGTTTCTCTAATACTGGTAACAATACAACTCCTGGAGGACCTACTCCACCATCTGGTGGTGGGGGTGGCGGCGGTGGTGGCACCGCACAACCTGCGGGTAACCAGCCTAGAGGCAACACAGTATTTCAACAGCCAGCTAATACTGCTGGAACAATTGCAGCCGCAGCGGTTACCGCTGGTGGGATTGCCATGCCTTCAGTTGATGAGGCATTCAGAATGCAGTTATACACTGCACGTGGTGGACTCGTTCTTGGCGGAGCCTATGGAAGAGCAGGCGGAACATATAACGGTGTAGGACAACCAATCAGCGGTAGTGGTGCTAGTTCTTACAACGACACTAGAGATTTATTAAATAGGATGGCCAAGTCAGGCACAGTAAAAGATGAGTTTGACCCTGCTCGTTCTTTGCAAGTAATGCGACAGAGTGGGTTATATGGAGGCTCTTCAGCAAACGCTGCACAGCTTGCCATGGGCGCTGCACAGATGTCTAACTTAACTCCTGGTATTGGAGTTGAAGGTGCTATGCAAGCGCAAGGCGCTGTACAACGTGGACGTTCTGTAAACATGTTAAGGGCAGTTGGTATTCGTATTCGTGATGACCAAGGCAACATGAAACCACTACCTCAAATTATTGATGAGTTGTGGATGAAGCTTGAAAGAGAAAAGCGTAAGAACGGCGGTAGTGGCAGCACGCTACGAGACGTACAAATATCTTTACAACCAGGTAATGCTCTTGCAACCATGCTTGATAACCTATTTGGAAATGACCCATACCTAAGAGCTCAGGTAGAAGACGGTCTTTTGTTTAAAGCTCAAAGCGGCGGCATGAGTATGTCTGACCCAAGAGCTGCAAAGAAGATGGAGCAACTAGGGTTTACAACCTTTGCTGCCAAAATGCAGAGCCAAAGAACAGCACAAGCAGCAGAGTTTATCTCTCAAACTGCTCCAGCTATGGCTGATGCTAAGGGTAGAGCTGACCAAATACTTTCATACATTAGTGGTTTCTTTACTGAGGTTGAAAAATTTACAGGTTTAATTAGCGTTCTAGGTGGAACTAAGGGATTCTTTGAAACTCTTGGCGGAGGTGGTAAGGGTGGACTAGGTGGTTTCTTTGCATCACTAATTCCAAACCCTGTTGCGTCTGCTATTACTGGATTATTTAAAGCTGACGGAGGTCCTGTAGAAGAACAGCGTCCGTACATTGTTGGTGAGCGCGGACCCGAACTATTTATGCCTAAAACAGATGGCGTAATTATCCCTAACGACGAATTAAAAAACTACCCATTCCGACACGCTGGTGGCGCTGTAAAAGGAAAAAAGGGACACATAGATTTAAACGATAAGTCTTCTAATGAAGACTTTGCTAAAGCTATGTTGTTACATTTAAATGCGCCCATGACTAAAGATGCTATTGAAGCTTTGAAGATATGGCAGAACTTTGAAGGCGGACACTTCCAAAACTCCGCTAAGTACAACCCTCTTAACACTACATATGATAAGTACTCTAACAAATCTATGAATAGTGTTGGGGTAAAAATTTACGATAGTTGGGATGATGGACTACATGCAACTATTGAAACTCTTACTGGGGCTAAAGCTGGAGCACGAGGTTACTCAGATATTGTTAAAGCTTTGCAAGGTGGAGCTAATAAAGAAGAGATTCTTGCTGCAATTAATAACTCAGCTTGGGTAACAGGTAAGACTGGTCAGAACCCATATAAGTTTAGTAAAAACCAAAGTGCGTCCGATTTTTCTGGTTTTTCTGGCATGGAACCAAAAGATGGGGGCCTACTATCTGGCTCAACTTCAAACTCTTCTTTAGCTAAGCTCGTAGAAAATTTTTGGGATAGTTCAAAAAAGATGCAGCAACAAGCTGCAGCTCAAGGAGCTCAAACAACTAATAACTACAGTATGGGTGGAGTTTCAATTAAAGTAGACGGAGGCAGCGGTGCTATAGGCATTGCTGAAGCTCTTAAAAAGATTTTGTCAGACAAAGATTTATTTAAACAAGCGATGGGGTCATAATGCCAATTCCACTAGCTGTTCCGTTAGCTTTAGGCGCTATTAGGGTAGGCGCCGCTGTACTTACTCGTTCTCGTGCAGTAAGCGCTGCAAAAATTGCAGTTAACGTTTCTACTAAAACTAAAGCTGGTGGAACAGTAAAGTCTGTTGTTAATAAGACCGTTAAGAACCCAACTGTTAAGACAGTTAGTGTTAGCGCTAAAGCAGCAAAGACTGGAAAAACAGCTACAGCCGTAGTAGCACCAGCTTTAGTAACTCGTGTACTAGGATTTGCAAAAGCAGCTGGGCCTACCGCTGGTCCAGTAGGAACTGGTCTATCTGCATTAGCTGGTAGCGCTGCTTGGTATTTGACAAATAAAAAGAAAAAGAGCGGAACTGGAACAGGTAATAGACCCCTTGGTCAAGGAAGTAAAAAAGGCGGTAAAGGTGGAGACAGCGCATCTGGAACTCAAGCAACTCCCGTAATACCAACACCTAACGGATTTAAATTTAATTTACCACCTCATAGTTGGAGCTTACCTACAAGACCTCAAGTAGTAGTTCCTGGAATATCTAACAGCGTGGCTGAAAATGTTGTGCAACACGGGCTTAGAAGAGGAAGACTTTGGTATTTTGATAATGCTGGAATCATATCTACCTATGACTACGACACTGGAAAAGTTAGTAGCGAAAAAATAAAAGCAGAAGAAAGACTTAAAGAAGGAAAATTCAAAGGAGACAAGAGTACTATAACCTATAGCAAGGATATGTATAACTATGGATTCCAATTTCTTTGGAACCCAGAGTCAATTTCCCTTAGTGTTAACAGAAATATGGATGTAACTCCAACTGCAGCTGACGTTTACACCTCTGTGTCTGGAGCGTTTCCTGGTCAAGAGAGTATTTCTTTTACTGTTGTCCTAGACAGAACAAATGACATGGCATGTATACGCGGTCAGTCTGGAAATTTGAAAGAGTTTACATCTTTCTATAGTAGTGGGAAACACCCATTAGCTGGTAATACCCCAACAATTGAGGAACAAATAGAAGAGCTCTCTCGTATAGGAACAATGCACGATATTGAATATCTTTTAAAAGCTATTAATGGCGATGGGGTTAGTACAGAAAACCAACCTGGTGGTTGGACAAACTTATTAGGTAAAAAGACAGCAGATATTGGATACCTACAACCTTCTCTTCTTGCTTTTGAATTTGGCGGAGACCCTTTAGACCCTACTAACCAAAGCGCACTATCTTACGTGGGTTGGATTAGTTCTTTATCAATAAATCACACAGCGTTTACTGAAGGCATGGTGCCAATTAGAAGCAACGTATCAATTGCCTTTGATTGTTTCGCTGGTTCGGCAATGGTATAGGAGTAGACGTGTCTATATTTGCAGGCTCTCGATATGAGTATTCAACTATTGATTTTTTCTCAGTAATTGCAGGTGAATCAGAAAACCCTACCGTGTTCTATGAGTTTGACGACTTAGGCCTTACCTCGTATCAAAACCACAGATATTTATCTGGTGAACGTCTAGACCAACTTGCATATCGTTATTACAGCCGTCCTGAAATGTGGTGGATAATTGCTGAATACAACCCACAAATTGACGACCATGAAAATATTCCTAATGGAACAATATTAAGGATACCTAGTGTCTAATTTTATATCTATTAAATTTCCTAATGCGTCTGTAAATCCAACATACGTTTATTCATTAACCCTACATCAAAAGTTTTACGAACATGAAATGATTTCTATGACTTTTAAAGATTGGGCATACTCTTTTGATAATGTTAAACCTGGTACACCAGTTGAGATTGTGCTAAGGTCAGCAAAAGATAGCAGAGACTTTTATGGATACGTTCACCACGTTGAAGCAGATAAAACTCCAGGAAAAGATTTTGTTACTGTCCACTGCATTGGCGGCTCATTTCCTTTAAAACAGTCAAGTCAGTTGTCATACAAAAATGTAACAGCAAATATGGTTGTAGAAGAGATAGCAAAAAAACATGGACTTGTTGCTATTGCAGAACCTCATCCACGCATATTCCAACAAATAGCTCACCCAGGACTAACGGATTGGCAAATGCTTGTAAAACTTGCAAAACAAGTTGGGTGGGGGCTTCGCTCAGAAAATACAGAAATTTATTTTCAACCACTATTAGAGGATTATAAGACGTACCGAGCTCAGGCTCCTAAGTTCTTTCAAAAACCTGTCGGTCACGGGTTTGGTGGTATTTATAGTTTTACTCCAATTATTGGAGACTCTATAAATTACGATGGCGACGTTAAAGCTGCAGTTGCTATAGGTGGTGTAGACAAGACTACTAAGTCCGCATTAAAAACCACTAGACAAAAAAGACGCAAGGTAACCAGACGCAGAACTCAAGATGAGTTTTTTGATAGATACAACACTGATGCCGTTGCTCCTAGCCTTGAGATTATGGATTACGAAGCTGAAGCAGCGGAATTAAGAAACGCATTTCCGTACAGAGCCACGGTTAAGGTTATTGGACAAACACGTTTAAGACCAGGAATGCCAGTGTACCTAGGGAACCTTGGTAAAGACTATTCTGGTTTTTGGACCGTGCTTGGTACAGAACATCATTACGAAGAAACTCAAACAAGGGTGTATACCTATACAACTACACTAACTGTTGGAACTGACTCTCTTGGTGGAGCAGTTCGTTGGGATGACGGAGAGACAATTGAAGCTCCAGAGGCAACCGTAAAAAGAGTAATTGTTCCTGGTAAAAAACAGACTAGACAAAGACCAAAAACAAAACTAGTTAGAACAGGTATAAAAATTGGACCTCAAACTAAAGGCAGTTTTGGAAAAATACAAAATAGGCCTAAAATAGTCAGTGCCAAAAACAGCACTGCTGTTTGGAAGACGGGTTCTAAAAACCTATCTAAATCTAAATCAACTAACCCAGAAAAGAAACGTTCACCCGTCATAGCGGCTAGGGTACAAAAAGCAGCAGCGAGGGCCAGATGAAAAACTATAACGAAAAGTTTTACGGTCTATATGAAGGCATTTGCTCAGACGTAGATGACCCAGATAAAGAAAACCGTATTAAGTTACAGGTGCCGCAGGTGCTTGGTGAAGACATTACCGAATGGGCTAGACCCTGCCTTCCTGTAACCTCTAATAGCAACCACCCAGACCATAAGAAACATTTAGCATCTGAAGTTGCAGCTTTGTTACAGGCTCACGCTAATCATTCTGAAACTATTGGAACTACAAGTAATAGCGTTCCTGGTGTTACTGGTGGCGGTTCTCACAGTCACTCTATTACTATTAACCTTGCTCACACCAACAACCACACTGGTAAGAGCCCAGACACTACATACTTTTTAGACCACCCACACGAGACCGACCCTGATGAAGACAATAAGCACAACGATGACCAAGAGATAACCACGGACCAACCACACCACACCCCACACAGATTGGTGCCAAAGATTGGTCAAAAAGTATGGGTTATGTTTATTGGTGGGGACCCTAACTTTCCAGTATGGATGGGAGTAGAACTTTAATGGAAACACCAGCAGCAATATCTTTGCCCTTTTCATTTAACTCTAACGGCTCATTGACCGTTAGCACAGACCCTAAAAAAATATGGCAAGACCGAGTAACTATTGCGGTCATGACCTACTTTGGAGAAAGGGTGATGCGCCCTAACTACGGAAGCGGTGCAAAAGGTGCGGTGTTTGAAAACGCTGATACCGCTAAATCTGTTATTAACGAGGCTGTAAGCAAGGCATTCTCAGTATGGCTATCTCCGCTAAAGCTTACAAACATTAAATACAGGTACGAGAACAACCAGGTTGATAGCTTTGAAGTGTTTTATACATACGGCGGCGGCGGTATAGCAGAGAGTGTAACTATCAATACTGCTATCCTAAGCAGGGCCGCAGAACAGGTACTGGAGGTTAGATAATGTCAGAACAAAACTATATCCCGCAGGTTGACTATACCTCTAGGGACTACGCAGCTCTTAGGGAAGACTTAACTGAGTTAATTCCTTTCTTTGCTCCGCAATGGACAAACAGAGACCCGTCTGACTTTGGCATGGCTATCTTAGAGTTGTTCTCCTATGTAGCTGATGGTCTACATTTTTATATAGACCGAACAGTAAATGAGTCGTTTATTGATACTGCTAGTCAAAGAGAAAGCGTGCTGCAAATTGCTCAACTGTTGGGATATACACCAACAAAAACTACTCCTTCTGCAGCATTGCTTACTTTTCAAAATTCGACAGCTAGCATCATCACTGTTCCAGCTAAAACAAAAGTTGCTGCTAACGTAACTAACAACGGCGTTGTAACACAAGTAATTTTTGAAACAGACTCTGCTGTTCAAGTCCCAGCTAAAACTTTAGGTACTAATGGTTCTGCTACAGTAACCGCTACACAAGGTGAAACTGTATACGATGAGGTTATTGGAACATCTGACGGAACAGCAAATCAAGAGTTTGAGTTGTCAGAAAGCCCAGTAATTAATGGAAGTATAACTATAAATGTTAACGGTGTTATCTATACCGAAGTCCCATACTTGGTTGACTACAGCGGTTATGACCCAGTGTTTTCTACTTATACAAACTCTGAAAAAACAACTTTTATAAAATTTGGAGACAGCATTAGTGGACGCATCCCGTTAAACGGAGTGCAAATGACTGCTACTTACAGAGTTGGCGGCGGTCTTTCTGGAAATATTCCAGTTAACACAATTAAGTTTATTAAAACAAATGCGGTAGCAGGATTATCAGTTAACAACCAAGATGTTGGTTTAGTATCTGGAGCCGCTGTTGGAGGAGCTGACGAAGAAGCAACTGACTCTATTAGAGTTAATGCTCCTAAATCTATTAGAGCATTAAACCGTGCAGTTTCTCTTTCAGATTATGCTTCTCTTGTAATTCAGGTAGCTGGTGTTGCTAAGGCCGTATCAACAGCCGACGTGTACAGCAGCGTTACTGTTTATTTTGCCCCATACGGTGACAGCGGTCTACAAAGCGACGGTGTTACTTCTTCCCTAGTCTTTAATAATTTAAAAACAGAGATTGAAGAGTATTTAGTAGATAAAATTCCTGCTGGAACTACTGTTACGCTGCAACCGCCGTCATACGTAAATTGTACAGTTGTAGGAAGTATTATTGTTCTTCCAACATATAGACAAGACCAAGTTAAAGTTGCTGTTGAAGATGCGGTACGAGAGCTATTTGCTTTTGATAACGTTGTGTTTAATGACTACATTGGTTATACAGATGTATTAAAGACTATTGACTCTGTAGAAGGCGTAAGCCGAGCTAACCTACAAAAGCTTGTAAGAACTGCAAATGACCAAACATTTACTATTAATAATAAAGCACTTAATAATAGTGTGGCAACCCTTACGACTTCCGTAAACCATAATATTACTGTAGGTCAGGTTGTTAACGTGACGGGCGTTGATAGCACGTTTAATGGAATCTTTAGAGTCACTGCTAAGACTAACAACACATTTTCTTTTGAGTGTGTTGCTACAAATGTTAGCTCTACCGCAGCTGTTGGTTCGGTAACTGTATACGAAGTTAATGACATAGAGTGCGCTAAGAGTGAGCTACCTCAACTATCTAGTCTAACCATTGCGGCCTCTGGAGGTATTGTTATCTAATGGCACGTTACGGTCTTGATTACTATAGCGCTAAAAGTTTTCCTTTAAGCTATTACGGTCCTGACTCCCCAATTAGCTTTACTGCTGAAGACTTTTTTGGTCAATCTGTGGGATATGGTCAGGTAAATCTTACCTGGATTACCCCTACTGGAGCCTGGGCTAAACTTCGTATTGTAAAAAACAAATACGGGTACCCAATTAACATTAATGATGGTCAAACTATATTTGAAACTACTAGAGGTAACGACCCACAGTTTTACTTAGATGTAAATAGACCAAACGAACCTAAGGTATTTTACTATTCCGTTTTTGTTTTTGAAACTACTCAACTTTCCTGGGTGTTAGCTGGAAGAACAACTGGTTTATCTGTTTATAACTATGGAACACAGACCCGTTTGTACGACTATTTGCCAGATGTGATGAAGCTCGTGTCACCATACTCTGCTGGTTCTAGCACAGACAACAAAGACCTAAAAGACTTTTTATCTGTATTTGGGTTTAAATTTGACTATATTAAATCATTAGCTCAGCTATCTAAAGAAAAATATAATACGGAAAAAACAGTTGGCACTCTTATTCCACCGTTACTAAATCAATTTGGTGTTACCTATGAACCTGAGATTGGTTTTGAACGTTCAAGGGTTCTTCTTAGAGACGTTTTGCTTATTGAAAAGACTAAAGGCAGCCGTGACGGATTAAAGAGTTACATAAAGGGGTTTACTGGTTGGGGGGTTCCACAACCAAACGCAACCACACCAAACCCATCTGTAGAAGGAATAACCTTAAGTCACAATATAATGTTGGATTACAACGACTCTTCTTTTGAAGAGGGTATTGGACACTGGACTTCTCCAAACTCTTCTTCTTTGCTTTTTCAAATTGGAAAAAAAGATATATCAGCTGTATCTATAGTCTCTAATCAAGCTCGTTTAAAGATTGGTACCCATGGGTTTGGAGTTGGACAAGAAATATTTATATTTAACTGTCCGTTTCCTATATTTAATAGTCCAATAACCACTAAGACTATTACAGCAGTAGATACAGACTCTATATATTTTGCACTTACCGCAGCAGACTTTCCATTAAGAAGTGCTTATAACTTTACAATTGAAGAGTTTCCTTACGTTGTTCCTAATCCAAATCCTTGGGTGGAAAACACAACTCCAGCTCTTTTTCCAAATAAACGAAAAGGAATTTTAGCTGTTAAAAACGCTGATGCAACACAGCCCGCAGAAATTTATATTTCCTGTGGAGACGCAAAACCTGTCACATTAGGTATACCTGTAAAAACTGGTATTGAATATACTTTTAGTGGATATACAGCATCTAGTGGAACTGGTCGTTCTATACAGGCAGCTATTAAATGGTACGACAGATTTGGCGCGTTGATGTCTACCTCTACAGGCAATAGCGTAACTAACTCTACAAACACTTTTAGCGCTAGGCCCTTTGTAACAGACCGTGCGCCTACTCGTTTGTTCTTAAACGCTATTACTAAACCAGGAAGTGGGTACGTAAACGGTTCTTATCAAAATGTGCCTTTAGTTTATGTGTCAGGAAAACAACCAACAATTGCTCCCTTAGCAAATATCTTTGTTGACAACGGGGCAGTGGCGTCTATTTCTATTCCTAACGGTGGAGCTGGTGCTGATACAACCACAATCTTTACTGTAAGTAACACTAACCTTGGTGGAACTGGCTCTGGTTTTGAAATTACTGTCCAAAGATGTCAAGAGTGTTATTACGCGGTTCCTCAATTTGTTTTGTCTTCTGTAGGTGCTGGAAACAGCAACGAGTATCACTACTTTGATGCTTGCCAATTTGAACAGGCAGCTTCAGCGACTTCGTACGATGACGCTAGAACCGTTCACCTTACACTAAAAGCCAACCGCATTAACGAGCTATTAAATCCTAGGTTTGAGTCACCCTATACCCCTTGGTCTGTAACCAACTCTACGGCTACAGTTGTTAGTGGAAGCGCGGAGCCTAACCTAGACTCCTACCAAATTACATCTAAGGTAGTAAATGGCGGGGTTGCAACTTTGACTACAGATGTAGTTCACACATTTAAATCTAATGACTCTGTTGTTATTGAGAATATGGGTGCTCCTTTTGATGGAGTAAAAGTTTTAAACTCTGCTGGAGACAATGTTCTTTCTTTCCCTGTTACTGGTGGAAACGTATCAGCTACAGTTACCACAGGTCAGGTTTACAAATCTGGAAACTCCTTGCGGGTTACCTCTACTGGTACATCTCAAGTATTAGTTAAGTCAACTACAACTAGCGCCGACCTAACCAGCATTCACTATCCAGATACAGCATATAGTTTTAGTTCTTATGTAAAAGCTGGTCAGGTTGGTGTGTCGGTTTCTGCGGTAATTGTTTGGTACAACAGCAGTAAGACTGTTATATCTACCTCTCAAGGAACCTCTAGAGCCGCCACAACAACTGGGTGGGTGAGGCCTTCTGTAACCGCCATAGCTCCGTCTAATGCAGCTTATGCACACGTACAGCTGGTGTGGGAACCCGCAGCTCCTGGAGATATTATATATACAGACGCTGCTCTATTTGAAAATAGCTTCTTTGTATTAGATTACTTTGACGGTAGCACTGGATTTAGCTCAACAGCTGAGCTCTTCTGGGAAGGCAGCACCCCTAACGCTGGGCGCAGCCACTACTACAAGAACCGAGTCTCTATTGAAAAGCGACTTAATGCGGGTGCGCTTGATGAGTATGTTGGACTGGGGGCATCGTACGCCGTTTACCTGGCACAGCCAAAGACGTAGTAGGATAGCGGCATGCTAGACCTGATATTGATTGGTTGTTTTACGGGATTTCTATTGGCGACAATAGAGCCGTTAATTTCTATTCTGAGTATATTTATCAGTAATAGGGTTATGAACGCTATTTCCTCAATTCTTTTTTCAAGCATTGCAACATGGTTAGTTGAAGTTTCAACTATCAAAGGTTTTATTCTGTATGCGGTAGCGGGAGCTTTCCTAGGCTCTGCCCTATTAGCAGCAGTTGAACGTGTGGCAACTTATCGCCCCGCCGTTGTGCAATCCCTAAGAGAACAGTAGTATCAGGTCTCCATACAAGGAGGACCTATGTCTAAATATTTTGTAATCGTTGCTGGTAACGGCACAACTAGCAGAGCAAACATAGAAGCTCTGATGGAAGATTATTACTATGCAAACGGTGAGGGTGGAACTCTTCTTCTTCCTTACACTAATAAACCGTCTCAAGGCCAAGTTTTTGCTGCACAGTATGCAAAAGATAACGGAAAAGATATTGTTGTCTTTGCTCCAGAGGGGGCGTCTCACGACAGCATCCCATCATCTAGTGCTGTACTAACTACTGAACCTTTTTCTTCCGCTGCAGATGAGGCAAAAGGAAATAACCCATCCGCCTTTATTTTGTGGGCAGATGAAGACGGTGACTCACAAGTAATACTTACCCACTGTAGAGATGCAAACATCCCATGTTTTGATTTAACTAATGGTCTTGGGCCTTTGACCGCAACTCAAGACGCGGTACCTATTGTTACTCCTGTTGTACCTAAACAAGAACAACTTCCTATTGCTGAGGTAGAAACCGAAGAAGAGGACGAAGAGGAAGAAGAGGACGACGAGGAATATGAAGAGGACGAAGAGGAAATAGAAGACCTAGACGGCCTTTATGAGGGCGTCGAGGCGGTGGCTCGAATCTTTGCTAGAGTACTAATTGAGGAGTGGAATAAGGCGAATGAAAAACCTAAGCCCTAAGGCCCTAGGCCTGCTGGTACATATAAACCGATATGGGGCTGTAAACGGAGCTGAGGGCCTTGCAGAGGCCTTTGGTACTGGGGTTAAGTCCGTCCGTACAGGACTTACGGAACTCCGCTCTAATGGCCTTATAAGCCTTTCTAAGGGGCGTACAGGCAACGGTCATTACTGGTCTGAGGTTTTAATTACGGAGGCTGGTCAGGCTGTGATAGAACGGTATGCCGAAATGGCACACGGACGGAGTGCCAAAAAGGCACCCCGACGGAGTGCCAAAACAGGCAACTACATATCACCGAATAGCCACTCAGCTAATACTCCGTATAGTAAGAGAGCTAATTCAATATTAAAAGAGGGTCGGACGGAGTCCGACGAGAAAGAAGAATTTGATAAAGTCCCAATGCCGATAGGAGAGCAAATGCAAAGAGACCCAGACGACGAAGCCGAGGCCAAGAAAAAGTGGGAGGAAGAAACTCGGGTGAAGCGTCGCGAAGCCAAAGAGTCTCGTCGTGTAGAAAAGATTAAACACATTGCTTCCCGTCCCGTTGAAGACTGGACCCCGACTCAGTTAGCAGAATACTTTGCTGACCACATGAAGCAGATGAACTGGAAGATTGCTGAGTGGACTAGTCGTAGTGGGTTTAAGGGTGGCATTGAAAACCTGCGCATGAATCACAACACTAATGGTGTTATCGAAAAAGAATTGATTGATAGGTTCTTTTCAACTATTAAACATGACAAAGGACTTGACAACCCAGACCTCATATGGCGTATGTTTATCAAACGGGCACCGCAGATGTTAAATGATGCTAAGGCTTCTTTGAGAACTGATAAAGACGTTGTAGCATTAAGAGAGCAAGCTTCTAAATCATGGGAAGGTCTTGATGTATAAGTTAGAAGAGCAAAAGATTCGCCGTCGTACTTGGATACAGGCAGCAAACATTCCACCTGCTATGCAAGGTTGGAGATTAGAAGATTGCGTAGAGTCTGACCCAGAAGATAAAACAAATATCATTCGTTGGATTAAGGCTGTAGAAAAGGGTTTGGTTATCAGAGCTGTTGGTAGCAAGGCTTGTGGCAGAGGGTTGTTGTTAGATGGAAATCCTGGCCGAGGCAAGACCACGCTGGCTTTAGCTACTTTACAAGAGATGATGCTCACTCTTCCTATAGAAGCTTTTAGTGTAAAAGATGGCGATACCCTTACAAAACCTTGTTATTTTATGACTTTCAACGATTTTTTGGAACTTAAAGGTTCCATGATGGATGACCCGACAGACGCACAGGACACGCTCTATCATGGTGTCTTAGGAGAGTGCTTGGCTGACGCCTACAACATTCGTATACTTGTACTAGACGATGTTGGTAAGGAACACGCTGGGCTCTCTGGGTGGCAGAAGAATATGCTTCATCATCTTCTTCGCACCCGTTTTAACAACGGACTACCTACTATCGTTACAACAAACGTAAAACTAGAAGATTGGGCAGGCCTCTACGGTGATGCTACAGAAAGTTTCGCACGTGGAGCTTTTGCCTACTTACCAATCGTGGCAGAAAAAGGAGACCTACGTCGATGAGGAATGCGGTGAATGAAGAACTAAGACTAGTGCAGGTGTTCTTGAGTCAGTCTCAGACGCCTGGACCAAGTATCTTTGAAGTGTCGGTTCAAGAAGGAACCGATAGATTGTTCTGCACATGCCCAGGATTCAGTGGACGAGGTTCTTGTAAACATACAAAGTTTGTCAAAGCCCGTATTGAAAATAACAACGGCAACTATCCTCTAGAAATATCTAATCGTGCATCGAAAGAAGATGCAGACAAAGCGCGGTCTTCTAATTCACGGTTCCGCGAGTTCATTATAAAGTTCGGTAAGATAGAGGTATTCTAATCCCGTGAAGCACGGGGACATAAGTAACGAACTGCCAAAAAGAATACTCGTTACTACAGATATATTTTTACGAATTGAACTTACGAAGCAGCGCAAGTTTAAAATTATTCCTACCATAAAGGTAGACAAAAAAGTTGACCGAGCTGTCCTCAGTTGGCTATACCTGTACACATCTAGGACAGGAACAACACTAGAGCTTATTTCTTATGAGCTTAACGAAAACGATTTACAAGATTTTGTAGATGGACTTGACAGACTAGGTACTAATCCATTTAGATACTTTACAGCATACCAATCGGTACAACACTTGGTTCAAGAGTTACCACTCAGACCTGAGGTTGTTGGTGTCGTTGATATACAATCAAGGATGCTAATGTACGGGCACTGGGGACGTAACATAAACGAACTATGAATAATGAAACTAGATTACTAAGCAAAGTCCTAGAGGACAGGTCCATAACCCTATTGTTTGATAGGGGTGCAGGCGACCAATGGTTTGTAGACCCAGAAAATAAAAACATATGGAAGTTAGTTCGTGAGCATTATTTTGCTTATGGAGAGGTTCCAAGCCTCGATGTTATTACCGCTAGTTATCCAAACTATAAATTAACTCAGGCACAAGATAGCCTTGAGTATCTTGTAGATGCTGTTATTGATGAAAGACGCAGAGCATCAACTATTAAGATGGTTGATACTGCTATCAAGCACATAGAAAAACAAGACCATGAAACAGCGCTTCTTGCAATTCAATCAAGCCTTAGCCAACTTGAGGCTGATGGTCTTAGCGGTACTAGCGATTTAGATTTAACAGTTGATGCACAAAAACGCTATGACGAATATGAATACCGAAAGAACAACCCAGGTCTATTAGGTGTTGCAACTGGTTTTAATACTATGGACCAGGCAACAGGCGGGTTACAGAACGGTCAGTTGATTGTTATCGTGGCTCCTCCAAAGACTGGTAAGTCAACTCTTGCGTTACAGATTGCACAAAACGTTCATATGAAAGACAAGAGAGTTATGTTCCAATCATTTGAGATGAGCAACCACGAGCAATTGACTCGTTACGATGCAATGAGGGCACGAGTTTCACACAGTCGTCTTATCAACGGTTTACTTACACCAGAAGAAGAAGGACGTTACAAAGCAAAGCTTGCAAGCATTGAGAAGATGAGAGAAAAGTTTTGGCTAGTTGACTCAGCAGCAGGCATGACTGTCACTGGTATCTCCAGCAAGATACAGGTGTTGCATCCAGACGTTGTATTTATTGACGGTACATACTTAATGATTGACGAGCAGACTGGAGAGGCAAATACTCCGCAGGCTATTACCAATATTACTCGTAGCTTGAAACGTATGGCACAGAGGTTTAAAGTACCGATTGTTATTTCTACTCAAGCGTTGAAGTGGAAGATGAAAAAAGGACAAGTAACTGCAGACTCAATTGGTTACTCCTCTTCTTTCCATCAAGACGCAGATGTAATATTTGGACTACAAAGAGAGGATGAAGCAGTGGACGACACTCGCGTACTAAAGATTCTAGACAGCCGTAACTCTGGTCGTGGCGAAGTATCACTTATGTGGGACTGGAACAACGGTCAATTCCGCGAACTAGAAAATGATGACTTATGACATTAGACGAGATGCAGGAAACGTTAGAGAGGTTAGGCCTTGAAGTCGTATCCACTAGAGGTTCAGAAATCCAAAGCTATTGTCCAGCACATGTTGAAAGAACAGGTCACGAGGACAGAAACCCATCGTGGTGGATTAACGCTGATACAGGTGCGCATATCTGTTTCTCATGCCACTACAAAGGTGGACTGCTGTCATTGGTTTCCTATATTCAAAAGTGGGACTTCGACAAATCTAAAGAGTGGCTTAATGACGGGTCATCTAACCTTGCGGCTTCTTTACAAAAAGCAATCAAACCAAAAAAAGTATTTGAAGACATTACTTACATAACAGAGTCAATGCTTGCGGCCTTTATTGACCCGCCAGCAGATGCTCTTGCTTCACGCGGTCTCACATTGGCTGCAGCGCAAGAGTATGAAGTTCTATGGAGTGAAAGACACAGCAATTGGATTACTGTTATTCGTGACCCACACACCCATAAATTATTGGGGTGGCAAGAAAAAGGTCACAAGTCTAGATTCTTTAGAAACCAGCCTGTTGGGGTACCAAAGAGCGCAACCTTATTTGGCTACAAGCAATACAAAGGTGGAGACATGATTATTGTTGAGTCTCCGCTAGATGTGGTAAGACTGGCCTCTGTTGGTATCAAAGGTGGGGTCAGCACTTACGGCTCTATGGTATCTATGCAACAGTTCAACTTAATGCGTGGAGCCGATAAGGTTATTTTTGCTATGGACAACGATAAGGCTGGTCAAGACTCTTCAGTAAACTTGTTGATTCTTGCACAGGAGTATGGCACAGACGCTTGGTTCTTTAATTACAGCAACACGGATATGAAGGATGTTGGCGCTATGAGCAAGTCTGAGATAGTCTATGGATTAGAGAACGCACGCCATATGGTAAATGGAAAAAAAGCACTAAGAGGAGAACATGCCGTTACGTAGGATAAAGAAAAGACCAGCTTGGATATTTGATGTAGATGGAACGTTGGCTAACGTAGATTCAATATTAAAGTACATAGTTAACAAAGACGACACTGATGATTTTAAGAAAGATTTTGATAAGTTCCACAGAGAATCCGTCCATGTTCCACCCCATCCTCATGTGGTGGACATGCTGTGGAACGTTGTTGACAGGGGCGATGCTGACATAATCATTGTAACCGCCCGCAGAGAAGAGTGGCGTGCCCACACCTCATACTGGCTAGAAACAAAAGCAAACGTCCCACACACCGCATTGTTCATGCGTGGCAATAAAGACTACAGACCAGACTATGAGGTTAAAAAGGACATACTGGAACACATAAGATTATTTTGGGACGTTAAACATGCTGTTGACGACAACCCAAATGTGATTAGACTTTGGCAAGAAAATGGCATACCCACTACAAAGATAGGAAATTGGGACGGCAAATGATTATTGGACTCACTGGTTACGCACAGTCAGGCAAGGACACTCTTGCAAACATCCTTGTTGAAAAATATGCATTTAAACGCATAGCCTTTGCAGACCCTATACGTGAGTTCTGTTATGCCATGAATCCTGTAGTAGGTCATGTAGCTAATGAAGAAACAATATTAAGACAGCTAGTAGACCGAGTAGGTTGGGACGAGGCTAAGCAATACGGCGGGGTACGCCGTCTATTGCAGAACGTGGGCATTGCTGCACGTGAAGTATTTGGTGAACAGTTTTGGGTAGCACAGGCTTTAAGAAACGTGCACTTTACAGAAAACGTTGTTATTACAGATGTTAGGTTTCTTAATGAAGCAAATGCTATTAAAAAATACGACGATGCACAGATATGGAGAGTCAAACGTCCTGGGTTTGGCCCAGTAAACGAGCACGTCTCTGAGTCTGAAATGGCAGATTACAAAGCAGACCAGATTTTTTATAATGCTGGGACTTTAGAAGATTTAAAGGTGTTGGTAAACACTCGCATGAGAGCGTACGTTTAATGCAGTATTGGTCATGGGTATTAGCAATCATTGGGGTTGCTGGCATCTACTTTGTAGGTCGTAAGACTATTTGGGGATGGCTAGTCCTATTGTTTAATGAGGGTTTGTGGATTACTTACGCTTTGATTACGGACCAGTACGGATTCATATTTTCCGCCCTTGCCTACGCTATTGTTTATATAAGGTCTTACGTACATTGGTCTAAAGATAAAGTTAACGAGATACCTCTGTGACATTCACTGGCTCCCTTCTTCCCTATCAACCTGAGGCAGTTGACAAGATGTGCCTTCGTAAACGCATGTTGGTTGCCTACGACCTTGGGTTAGGAAAAACAGTTATTACTATTGCAGCCATAGAACGTTTGATGGATGAGAACAAAGTAACTGAGCCAGGCCTTATAATTTGCCTGTCTTCCCTAAAATACCAATGGGCTGGACAGATAGAGAAATTTACTAATGGAACTTCACGAGCTTTGGTTGTGGATGGAACGCCGAAGAAAAGAGCAGAGCAATATGCTCAAGCCCAAGACTGGCGTAACACAGGGATTGATTACATCATTCTTAACTACGAGCAGATTGTTAACGACTGGGACTATATCAAGGAGCTACCAAGAGGATTTGTCGTCCTTGACGAAGCCACAGCAATCAAATCTTTTAAGTCCAAACGCTCAAGAGCAGTCAAGAAGCTTGTCAACGCCCCGTACCGTTTTGCACTCACAGGTACTCCTATTGAGAATGGCAAGCCAGAAGAGTTGTATAGCATTATGCAATTCGTTGACTCCAACGTACTTGGTAGGTTTGACATCTTTGACGCCGCTTTTATCGTAAGAAACTCTTGGGGCGCACCACAGTACTACCGTAATTTAAAAACTCTTCACGAAAAGATGAAAGAAGCATCTGTTCGTAAAGCACAGAAAGATGAAGACGTCGCTCCTTATCTTCCAGACACAATCCATAAAGACCCAATAAATATATTCTTTGACCGAAAGTCTTCTAAGTTATACAGACGTATAGTTGAAGATTTGTTGTCAGATTTAGATGAAGCTCAAGATTTGTTTGGCAGTAACTTTAATATTATGGCTCACTACGGCATGGAGTCTAGACGCGGTGGTCCAGAGGATGAGATGCGTGGCAAGATTATGTCTAAGATTGGCGCTCTTAAGATGCTGTGCTCTCACCCAGACTTGTTAAAGGCTAGCGCTGCTAAATTTAGAATGATGGGAGGCGAGGGTTCAGCATACATAGCTGAGCTTGTCGATAACGGTTTTCTAGATGAGATTACTAGTTCTCCAAAATTAGATTACTTAATTCAATATGTAAAGGACCACCTAGAGCAAGATGACAACAACAAGGTGGTTATTTTTGCTACCTATGTTGACATGCTTGATAAGATAGTCGCAGCACTCGGCGAAGACATGTGCAGAAAGTACTCAGGTAAACTAGATGCTCGTACTAAAGAACTTAACAAAACTGACTTCAATACTAATCCCGCTGTACGCGTACTGGTTAGTTCTGACGCTGGGGGTTACGGTGTGGACCTTCCTGCTGCTAATATGCTTATCAATTACGACCTCCCTTGGTCTTCAGGCAGCGCAACGCAAAGGAATGGCCGCATACAAAGAGCGTCATCTACCTGGCCAACAATAGTTATTCAAGACATTATCGTTTCTGGTTCTATAGAAGAAAGACAACACGAAGCTTTGCAACAAAAGAGCGCGGTAGCAAGCGCGGTAATTGATGGAGAGGGGTTTGACAATAACGGTAACATGCCGTTAAGCGTTGGAAGTTTAAGACAGTTTTTACAAGCAGCAATTGTCTAGTAGCTCAGTTGGCAGAGCAGGCGACTGTTAATCGCCAGGTCCCTGGTTCGAGCCCAGGCTAGACAGCTTTGCGGATGTAGCGCAGTTGGTAGCGCGGAACCTTGCCAAGGTTCAGGTCGCGGGTTCGACCCCCGTCATCCGCTCGTGGTTAGACTAAACAGGATATATACCAAGACTGGTGATACAGGCACGGCCGCACTTATGGGCGATGGCCGCCATCCCAAAGAAGATATTATCTTTGATGCAATTGGCACAGTAGACGAAGCTAACTCTTCTATTGGTGTTGCTATGTGTTATGTAGAAAACAAAGATGTACATAAAGTATTAAAAAATGTACAGAATGATTTATTTGATTTAGGTGCTGACCTAGCGTATCCAAAAGCTTCTGTAACTGAAGCACATATTACTTATCTTGAAACCACTATAGATTTTTATAACTCTCAGCTAAAACCTTTAGAGTCATTTGTTTTACCTTCAGGCACCCAGGCTTCGTCCTACCTACATCTTTCTAGAACAATAGTACGAAGAGCCGAGAGGGACGTGTGGGATGCCGTAAAACAGCGGGAGACCAACCCCCTCATAGCCAAGTACCTTAATAGGCTTTCAGACCTGCTATTTGTCCTAGCTAGATACATGAATCACGGGGACGATATACTGTGGGAACCAGCAGTAAAACTATTGGCAGATGGTGTAATTGGCAACACGCCTGGCTCTGAACCAGGAGACGTCTAGGTTCGACCCCTAGTCTGCCAGCTTTACACCCAACAATTATTGTTGGGCGGGTACACTTATAGGATGCCTAACGCACCTAAGACCCCAACGCGTACTATCCGCGTGTCAGACCAGCTATGGACCGCTGTCCAAAAGAAAGCTGCAGCTGAGAAGGTTACTGTAACCAGTATTATTATTGAAGCCTTAGAAAACTATATTAAAGAAGACTAATCAAATGGGAAAACACCACGATAAGGTTGCCGCTGCTTTAAAGTGGCGTCAAGAGACCATGCCTAAGGGCAGTGGTTTTAAGAAGCCTGGGTCTATGAACCCACGCAAGACTGGGTTCCGCAGTTATACAGCAGCAGAAGCTCGTAAAAAGATAGGTTGACAAGTATCCAAACCCTGTAATAGGTTGTGTATGTAAACAACAACCAAAGGGGATTTATGGATATCACCTCAGTACGCGGCTACATTAAGCAGTACTCTGCTATTAAAGATGAAGTCGAAACATTAACTAAAAGACAATCAGAACTAAAGTCTCGTCTTACACAGACGATTGATGAATATGGTTCAGCCGACGAACGCGGTCACATCGTTCTTTCTGTCCCAACCGATACATCGGAAGAAGACGACCTAACAATTATGAAGCAACGTCGTGTGTCTAAGAATTTAGACATGGACCTTGCTGAAACTATTTTAACTAAAAAAGGTCTCAAAGATAAATGCATCAAGATGGTGCCACAGATAGATGAAGCAGCAATCATGGCCGCTTTCTATGAGGGCTATCTCACGGAAGAGGATATTGATACAATGTTTCCCTCAAAGGTTACATACGCGTTTATCGTAGGGAAATAACTGTTAAAGCTACTATGACAGATGAAATAGATAAGATGTTTTCTGACTTGGATACATACTATCCAGGCAGTAAACGAAAGCGCAGGGAACCAAAAGCTCCCGAGGTAGAAGTTGACGATACGTGGGAATCAAAGTCCTACACTAAGACTCTACCTAATGGTAAGGACATGGAGTTCTATACCATTGGCGCTCTCGCTCAAGCGTTAGGACGACCAGTGATTACTATCCGTCAATGGATAAAGTCAGGTTACCTACCGCCATCACCATACAGGCTTCCTACAAAGAAGAATGTAAAGGGAGAAGACCACAAGGGTCGCAGACTATATTCTAAAGCTCAGATTGATAGCGTGGTAGAATTGTTTAAGGTTGCTGGCGTTTTGCACGTGAAGCGAATACAGTGGCCTAATCAGCAATTGACTAACGCAATCGCTGAGGCTTGGAAGAATATCCAAGTCGAAGACTCTAAAACAACTGAAACAAAGGAATAGAAAAACTATGGCAGTAAACCGCACGGAAGAATATCTTCCACAAAACGATGAGTTCGACACCGCAACCATCGAAGAACGACCAGTAGCAGCAACTACAAATGCTGTTCAATCAGGCTGGGATGCAGCAGAAAAGCTAACTACAGCCACAGGTGACTACCCAACAGAATTTAAATTTGTTGATGGTGAGTTCACAATCGTCAAGTTCATTGACCAAAATGGTCCATTCGCAATCTACAAACAGCATTTCCTACAGCAAAAAACTGTTGGTAAGCGTTCGTATGTTTCACTTGGACCCAACGACCCACTATGCACAAAGCTAGGTAGCAAGCCAGAAGATAAAAGAGCATTCACTATTGCAGTGGTTACTCCTTCAGGCGTTGTTCGCCAAATGCTTATTGCAAGCCCACGTTTGTACAAGACATTGTACGCAGCAGAGTTTTCTCCACAAGGACCTCTGACAAAGAACTACTGGGCTATTAGCCGTACAGGCAAAATGCAACAGACTGTGTATCACCTCAACGCAGTAAAGCCTCGTGACCTCATGGAAGATTGGGGTATTGATGAAAAGATGGCGGAAGAAGGCGTGGCAACAATCAAGCCATTTGAACGCTCTGTAATCAAAGAACACACATGGGCTGAACTAGAAGAGATTGCAAACTCTCTTCTATAACCACTAGAGTTCTGAGGGCCAGTAAACTTAATCCCCTTTCGTCGCTGGCCCTCAGACACCTATCAATCGAGGCAATCATTTGAATATCATTACTACAAAAGAACAGCTAAAAGAACTTGTTGATTATTACCTTGCACAAGAAGCATTTGCATTTGACGTAGAAACGGTCGGCGATAGAAGAGGAGTACCTGTTGTTAATCAAGTACTATGGCTTAGCCTTGCGACTTATGGTCGTGGGGATGTTATACCGATGGGCCATCCTCATGGTGAATTTGTATCAGAAAGCTTCCCACTTACAGGACAGGGGGAGAAGCGTGTATTGGCTGGTTTACAAGCCCGCGAAAGCGATTACTCTAGGGACAAGCGCAAAGCTACTAGGACTTTCGAATCTGCTCCTGAACAACTATCGCCAGCAGAAGTCTTTGCTGAGTTAAAACCTTTATTTTTTAGTGACAAGTTAAAGATTGGTCACAACCTAGTATTCGACCTTTGTTCTGTAGCAAAGTACTTTGATAAAACAATTCCAGTAGGTCCATACTTTGACACAATGGTGGGCTCGTTTATTTATGACAACCGCAATAAAAACAAGTGCGGTCTTGATGATTGCTTAGAGCGCGAGCTTGGATACATGATGGAGAAGGGTGTGGGTGCTCAAGTAGAGGTCCACGCTTTTAGCGTTGTTGCCAAGTATGCGTACTTAGATGCTAAGTATACGTTTATGCTTTGGAAAGTAGTACGCGATAAGATTAAAGAGTCTGGCGTAGAAAACATTATGAAGCTAGAGATGGATGTGCTTGAGGTTTTATGCCACATGAAACTTCACGGTGCTCCTATAGATACAGATGCGCTTTCTGAGTTGCATACCAAACTAGAAGCAGACATTGAGGCTGCTAGAGCACAGATTTATAAGCAAGCAGGCAGAGTATTTAACATTAACTCTAACCAAGAGAAACAGTATCTTTTGTACAGCAAGAAGTCTGAGGGAGGACGAGGTCTTAAGCCAAAGATTCTTACTAACAAAGGTGCTGAAAAAGAAATGCAAGGCAAAGACCTTGACTACATGGACTACTCAGTATCAGCTGAGGCTTTAGAACCATACCGAGATAAAGACCCAATGGTCCACGCCTTACTGGAGTACGCTGACCTTAATAAGTTGCTTAGCACTTATGTTATTCCGTACCTTGGTGGAGATGTTGTTCGTACAGTGGGTGGTAAATCTAAAGTAGAGTATAAAGAAAGCCTGTTAGTAAGCGGTCGTATACATGCTGACTTTGTACAGCACGGTGCTGAGACTGGCCGTTTTTCTAGCCGTAACCCAAATCTGCAGAACATACCTAACCCATCTGCTAGTGAAAACGGTAAAGCTATTCGTAATCTTTTTTACGCACCTGAGGGCTACAAGTTAGTGGTCGCTGACTACTCACAGATTGAGCCTCGTATTATTGCGTCTATGTCTAAAGATAAAACCATGATGAAAAATTATCTTGAAGGGCAAGACATCTACACCACTGTAGGAGATGTCATGGGCGTCAACCGTCAGGCTGGTAAAGTCTTAGTTTTATCTATGGCTTATGGCGTAGGACCAGACAAGATTGCTCGCTCCATAGGTTGTTCAGTTACAGAGGCTAGAAATCTTCTTGGTGACTTTGCCTCCAAATTTGGTGCGGTTAACTCCTATAGATTAAAAGTAGTGGGCGCAACTAAACAAAAAAAGTACGTTACTACCATAATGGGTAGAAAACGGTACATTCCAGACATTGTATCCAAGGACTTTATTAAACGTGGTAGTGCTGAGCGCCAAGCATTCAACACACGTATCCAGGGTTCTGCTGCCGACATCATGAAACTTGCTATGATTAGGGCACATAGACTTATCCCAAAGGAATCAAGCATCCTACTTACCGTACATGATGAGTTGGTTACTTTAACCCCAGCCAGTCTTGCTGAAGAGACAGCCGCGGCTATCAGAGAGGCTATGGAAGGTATTCAACTTCTTGATGTTCCGTTATTAGCGGACATCACGACCGTGCAGAGGTGGGGTGAGGCAAAGTAATGTGGCCTTTTAAGAAAAGAAAACCCTTAAACATACAGTTTGAAACTGTAAATTCAGAAATACCTTTGGGTACACTAATGCGTTGGTTTTTGTATGACACCGACCTAGCTGAAGACCCTAACACTATTGCTAAAATATTAGGTATGACTCCCGTCAGTGAAGAGGGAGACGAGCATGAGATGCAAGAAAGCGAAAAAAGATTAGAGCAGATTGCTTATTTACTTCCATACATAGACATGATGTCTGATATGACAGCGGATGTTATAACTGGCATACAGCTCGATGAACTAATGAAGCACGACCCAGGCAATGAAAAAGAACGTGAGCGCGAAAGAGAAATGATGCGCATGATGTATAAGATGATTGCGTTTTCTTCACTTCTTGGGGGCTTGTCTTCTGGCGTACAACTTGGTTTAATTAACCCAGGGGAAGTATTTAGTACAAGTTTAGATTTTAGAAAGTTGGAGGACTTAGGTGAGTAACAACTGGTGGGCAAGCAAACTTGGTGGTCAGCCTTCAAACACATTTCAAACGCCACCGCCTGCTCCACGACCAGTACAACAACCAACCCCGCCAGTAGAAAACATCCGAGTATCAGAGCGTTGCCCAGGATGCGGCAGTCAAAATTATGGTGGAGCAACCCCAGAGTCTAGAAAGCGTTGTTACGATTGTGGCTACCCTATAGTACAATCGGGTACTGGAATGAGAGGAGTAAACACGGGTCAGTCGGCTGCGGGGCCAGCGCAACCAGCTAAACAAGTATCAACTGGCGGATACAATCCAACCACAATCATAGGGAAGATTTAATGAATGCAGAATTAGTAAAAGTATTACGAAACATAAATAAAAAATACGGCGAAGACACAATCATTTTAGGTTCTGAGATTAAGACCGATGTATCTCAGCGTATAACAAGTGGTTCAATAAGTTTAGATGTAGCCCTTGGTGGTGGGTGGCCAGTAAATCAATGGCACGAAATTATTGGCGAGGCAAGTAATGGCAAGACTGCTATCGCACTTAAAACAATTGCTGCTAATCAAAAGAAGAACCCAGAGTTCACTACCGTTTGGGTAGCCGCTGAGCAATGGGTCCCTAGTTACGCAGAGATGTGTGGAGTAGACGCAAGTCGTGTGTATGTAGTTTCAACAAATGTAATGGAGGAAGCCTATGAATCGGTCATCCAAATTACTGGCAGTAAAGCGGTCGATTGTATTGTTATTGATTCGTTACCTGCCCTGGTCCCTACAACAGAGGACGATAAAGAGATGGAGATGGCTACTGTAGGTCGTGGCGCTCTTCTAACTAATAAGTTTTTTCGTAAGGTTGGTAAAGCATCTAAGCGTTCATTGGTAGAACCAGAGCGCCCTTTTATAGGTATTGTTATTAACCAATGGCGCTCAAAGATTGGCGTCATGTACGGAGATGACCGTACTACCCCAGGCGGTTTAGGTAAAGACTATGCGTTCTTTACCCGCCTAGAAATACGTCGTGCTGGCTGGATTGAGGTTGGTTCAGGCCAAGAAAAGAGACGTGTGGGTCAAGAGGTTAAGGTACGAGTAATCAAAAACAAGTCTGCCCCACCATCCCAAGTGGCATCTTTTGACTTTTATTTTGCCAAAGGCAATGGGCTTTTGGCTGGCGACCTGGACTTTGCCAAAGAAATATTGGCTATCGGAATTGTCAACAAAGTGATAACCAGAGCTGGTGCTTACTACCGCTACGGCGATAGACAGTGGCAAGGTTCCGATGCTATGCTTGACTCTATACGGGAAGAAATTGATTTAAAGGAGACACTCGAGCGTGACGTTCTTGACTCAATCAAACAAGGCTCTAAGTTAGTAGCCGAGGATGAAGAGTAAAGGACAAAGGGAGTCGAAGAAACACGAGGACCGATTAGCAAAAGCAATTGGTGGTCAGCGTAATGCTGGCAGCGGTGCGTTTTGGAGTCGGAAGGGTGATGTTCGGTCTAAAGACTTGTTAATAGAACACAAGTGGACTGGCAAAGCCACCGTGACTATCAAGGCCACGGTTCTAGAGAAGATTGTTAAGGAAGCAATCCTTGACAGTCGCACTCCAGTACTCGGTTTCAGTCTCAACGATGAAAACTATGTGATGTTACTGGAGGACGATTTTCTAGAACTACGCCAGAAAACTTTGGAGTGTAGTTGTTCGAAGATATCGGCCACTTAGAAGGTTGGCGACATCAAGCCAAGTGTCGGGGGATGGACACAGAGCTTTGGTTTCCTCCTAGAGATAAAGCCAAATATAAAAAAATTGCATCCGTATCTAAAGCTGTCTGCTTTGGACGTGATGGCTTACCTGAATGCCCAGTGCGTAAGGAATGTTTGCTGTATGCAGAAGCACAAGAAGAACAACACGGTATATGGGGTGGCATGTCGCATCGTGAGCGTAATGCGCTTAAGCGTAAAGCAAAGAAGCACGGCAAAACCCTAGAGGAGTGGATACTTGACGGAGACCTGTGATACGGTGTCGGTATGACAGAAAAGTACAAGCCAGGTGGGGCACTAAAATCATTTTTAGATGCGGGCAAAAAACCTTCACGAGTTCTAGGTTCGGTAGAACGCTACGTTCTATCTAAACCAACGGATAAATCTAGACGCACAGACGTCTTACACCCTTCAGAGATGGCTGGCGATGAGTGGTGCTATAGAGCATCTTACTTTCAGTTAAAAGGCCATTTACCATTAGAAAGCTCACGTCGTAATAGTCTAAGGCTTCAATCAGTTTTTGCAGAGGGTCACGGCATTCACGCTAAGTGGCAACGATGGTTTCAAGAAATGGGCCACTTGTACGGAAAATGGTACTGCAAAGATTGCGACGAGTATTTTTGGGGCGGGTCTGACTGCCACGAAGGTCCACTAGAGTATAAAGAAGTTCCGTTGTTTTACGAACCACTGCGCATCTTTGGGCATGCAGATGGTTGGCTTACTAATTTTGGTGACCCGTTAATGCTAGAAGTAAAGTCAATAGGTTTTGGAACTATACGCTGGGAGAACCCAGAAATGGCAAAAGAGTTTGGAACCATGGAGAAGGTGTGGCCAGAAATCAAAGCTCCATTTGCTAAACACGTAACTCAAGTACAAATCTATATGAAACTTGCAGAGCTATTGGGGTATGACAATTACCCACGAGAAGCTGTTCTTATTTATGAAAACAAAGCTACGCAAGATGTAAAAGAATTTGTTGTACCAAAAAGTGATTTTGCTATTGCGCCTTTATTTGAGGCTGCCGCTATGATTGTCGAATCAATTAACAACAACACTCCACCCGCTTGTAACTTAGATAAGTGGGGCGGATGTTCAAAGTGCGGAGGCTATAATGAGTGAGTTAGTTGCTACAGGTATAAGTGAGATTGTTCTACAGCAGTTAGAAGCACAAGGACTTCCATTAAAAAGGAAGATGGACATTGCCCCACCCCCATTCCCTGAGGATATAACGTTAGTTGATGACCAAGACTTAATGATTATGGCTGCAAAGTACATGGAGAATCTAAACTTTCTTAGAACTCAAGTTGCCTGTGCATCATTGGCAGAGTTAGAGGCTACTAATAATTATGAGATAGAAGTGGCTCGTGGACTATTAACTAAGACCAACGGAAAGACTACGGAAAAGGCCGTTATGTTAAAAGCATCTGTGTCTACCGATGACACGGTAATGGTGTTAGAGAAAGCAAAGAACTATGCCCATGCTTATCGTAAGTTATTAGAGACAGCATTAGAAAACCTAGAGCGGTACTACTCACTAACTAGTAGAGAGCTTACTCGACGTACCTCTAACGGTAGGTCAGGATTTGGAAATAGATTTGTACCATGACCTTAAAAAAATTTGATGGAGGTCTGTCGGTCACAGGCAGTAGCCTTTTGTATTTGGGTATTGACCAGTCATACAGCGGTTTTGCGTGCACGCTGCTTTCAACAAATGGCACATACTTAACAACAGTATTTAAGTCTGAGATTAAAGGCATAGATAGACTTGTTGAGATTAGGAAGTTTTTAAAAGAAACGCTTGATGGTGCAAAGTACCCTATAGAAGACATAGCCATGGAAGATTACGCTTTTGCTGGTCAAGGCAGGGTGTTCCATCTAGGTGAGCTTGGGGGTATGGTTAAACTTGTATGTAGAGACGCGGGGTACTACCCGCTTCTTGTCCCGCCTACGAGCCTAAAAAAGTATGTAACAGGCAAGGGGACGGGTATACAAAAGGCTCAAATGCTACTTTACATTTATAAAAAATGGGGGGTAGAATTTACCGACGACAACGCCGCAGACTCGTATGCATTAGCAAGACTTGTGGCTGGGCTTCATGGACCAGCATACGAGAAAGAAGTGTATGACAAGTTGCAAGGCGCAGACCATAGGGAACGATAAATGACAACAATCGTAGGAGTGCAGCATAAAAACAAATGCGTACTAGGTGCAGATAATCAAGTAACCGATGACGACGGCCGCATTTTTAGACACAAGAACATGGTTAAGATTTCACAATTAGCTAATGGAGTGTTGCTTGCTGGTGCAGGTGAGGTTGGGGCCTGCGATATTGCCCAACACCTGTGGAAACCACCACGTATGACATCTAAAGATAAGGCTGACACCTATCACTTTGTTATTTCAAAGTTGATTCCTTCTTTGCGTGAGTGCCTAAAAAATAATGGTTATAACTTTGATGAAGAAAAACCAAAGAACGACAAGGGCCAAAGATTTCACTTCTTGATAGCTGTTAATGGTGAAATATTTGATGTTAGCGAAGACCTATCTGTGTGCCAAACTGATACAGGGTTCTATGGAGTAGGTAATGGTTCTGGTTACGCTCTAGGGGCTTTGCATGCTGGCGCAACCATACAAGATGCGTTAAAGATAGCTGAAGATTTAGATGTGTATACCTCAGGACCTTTTCTTATATTAGAACAGAAAAAATTTAATGAAAGATAAGCAGTTTGATAAGCAGTTTAGGGCCCACGGTTATATGACCGTTGATGAGTTCATTAATAAGCTAACCCCTGGTCTGAAATACTATCTATTACATAACTGGACTAAGGATGAAACTAGCCTTCACCATCCTGAAGACCTTGCCTCAAACGCCCTTGTTTATATGGAGGTAGCATTCTCAGTGATAGGACAGTTTGGTGCAGCGCCACACGAAAAATATTAGGGAATTAAAGCCCGATTACACAGGTTCTATGGACTATGCAGACCAGGTTATGCATGAATGCCCTATTTGCGAGTCAACTATATGGAATATAAAAGCTCAATTTGAGGATTATGAAATGGCTACGTATTTTCTGGACATGGAGTGCAGCAGCTGCGGTACCTATGGCAGGGCCCCTACCCCTTTAGACAGACCAAATCTAATTTAGACTTCATAATTGTACTTACGGGAGTCCCACTATACGTAAACCGAGGTACAAATGTCCGAACAACCCCAAGAACAAATCCTACGCGTAAGCGCTGGGTCCAATCCACAGGCTGTGGCATCCGCAATTGCTCATAGTATTTATGAGACACGTAATTGTAAGATTCGTGCGGTAGGTGCAGGTGCAGTCAATCAGGCTGTAAAAGCTATCGCTATTGCTCGTGGATATACAGCTCCCCGCGGTCTTGACCTCATCTGCGTCCCAGGGTTCTCAAGCATTGAGAGCCATGACGGCCAGATTTCCGCAATTGTCTTTGAAGTAAAGGCAAGTTAACCCTGTATTTATCCAATAATAAGGCTACCCTTATTTAAACCCTTGGCCAAAGGAAACTAAATGAAAAAAGATTCAACTAAGAATAAGGCACCATTGGCTCCGACATCAGCGGAACCAAAAAATGCCGCAGGCGCAAAGCCACGCGTTGCTATGCCTTCAAAAGGCACACTTGTTAAAAAAGGTGGAGCTCAAGCTGGAGACCCATACAAGCAACCAAAACCTGCACGCTCTAACATCATGGGCAAGCTTGCTCGTGGCGGTGCACGTTATGGTATTCGCGTTAAATTCCAAAAGACCGTAGCACCAGAAGCAGGAGCAACACAGGCAAACGGCCGTATGTTTGCACCTGCAGTTCGTCGTCAACGTCCTAATTTTCAGGACGGCGGCGGGTCACACGGTAACTAAAACTTAATAGCTTAGGCCCCCGCAAGGGGGCCTTTTGCATTTACAGGAATATATTTAAATTTAGAATGTTGTATACTATTGATGACCGCTCAATTCCGAGGGTCACTAAACATTTATCGTCTAAGGAGATAAATTATGGCTTCAGGCTACCCAATTCAATGGTCAGGAAACAACGACTGGTCTCACCCTAAAGAAATGAAACTAGGCGCTCAACAGGTTGCAAACGCTCACCGTATTGCTGCTGAACGTTCCGTAGACCCATTAGCACTGCTAAATAACATGCTTCAACCGTGGACTTTCGGTTTTGATAGACACCTAGACATGTTTAACCAGCTATTTGACCTCAGAGTCAAGTCAACCTATCCCCCATACAACATTAAGACCTTACCCAATGACAAAGCCGAGATTGAACTGGCGGTTGCGGGGTTCAAGAAGTCTGAAATTAACATTGAGTATAAAGAAAATGTTATTACCGTATCGGGAGAAAAGGAAGAGGAGAACGAGGCAACTTACGCCTACAAAGGCATAGCTGGCCGTACTTTCTTGCAACGTTTTGCCGTGTCAGACGACGTGGTAGTAAACGGTGCTAAGCTAGAGGACGGGTTCTTGACCATCGCACTAGAGAGAATCGTTCCAGAGGCTAAGAAAGCTAAGACTATTTCAATAGAATAGTTGTTCATGGTTGTACATAGATGTCCATGGTTGTCCAACAATCTTATTATAATATTGCAAGACTGACAGTAACCATGTTATAGTACGACTCCCCCCTCTTGTACAAAGCCCCCTGCAAATATTTTTGCAGGGGGCTACTTTACATACCACTAGTGATTCTTTATGATACGCTTAAGATGCAGTGCAAGACGGGATGAAAGGAACTTGTGGTGCCGAAACTATCGGACAAAAAGAGTCTTGGTGATTTGTTAACCGAATTAGAAACTAATCCTAAGAGACGTAGAAGCGCAGGCGGATGCATATGCGCTAGATGGTTAGAGACTGTTGATGAAGAAACAGTTGAACGAATGTATAAAGCATTCGGTGGTCAGAAAATCCTTGTAGATATGTCTAATTACTTTTTTGCAATTAAAGAAGTGTACCCAGAGATACCTTTACAAAGGACCACGTTTTACAATCACTTTAGAAAAAAGTGCTCATGCTATAAACAAGAGAAAGAACTGAACTAATGACAAAAATGTCTATAGGGGATTTATTAGATAAAGCTATAGAAGAACAAGTAGTTGCTGCACCTAGCGTAGATTGGGCTTGGCCTCCAGTACAACCAGCAAAGCCAACAATAATTAAGCCAGCAACATATAAAGAACGCAAGGGTAAAAAAGATGGCACACGTTTAATAATGTTCGTGCCAGACCCACAGATTGGTTATCGTAAATACGAAGACGGAACACTAGACCCATTCCATGATGAAGCAGCGATTAATGTTCACTTCCAATTACTTGCGTATCTAGAAGAAAAATATGGCGTAGATGAAATTATTCATCTGGGGGATTACTTAGATTTACCAACCATGGGCAAGTACGCACAAGAAGAAATGTTTGCCCACACAGTACAACCAGCACTTGATTACGGCCACAACCTACTAGCAAAACAAAGAGCTACTTGCCCAGACGCAAAGATTGTTTTGTTAGAAGGAAACCATGATTGCCGCATGAATAAATTTGTAGTAATGAATGCCATGGCAGCCAAAGGAATTAAGAGGGCAGCGTCAAAGCCAGAAGACTGGCCTGTCATGTCCATTCCATACCTTCTACGTCTAGATGACATTAAGGTTGAATATGTAGGCGCCTACCCAGCAGGAGAGTATTGGGTAACCAAATACCTTCGCGCTATTCATGGAACTACAGTGCGTTCAGGTGGCTCAACAGCAAGCGCTTATATAAATAAAAACCCACACATCTCAACAGTGTTTGGACATGTCCACAGACAAGAGATGCAGTACAAGACTGTGCATGACCAAGATGGTCCTATCCGCAGTGTGTCTGCAAGCCCTGGATGCCTATGCCGAATTGATGGCGCGGTTCCTTCATACGGCTCTGGTCTTACCGATAACGGTCGACCAGTTAAACACTGGGAAGACTGGCAGCAAGGAGTGATGATTGGTTGGGTCAGACCTGACGATTCGTTCACTTTACAGCCTATCCACATCATGGATGGCTGGGCTGTTTACGAAGGCAAAGAGTTTACAGCGACCCTGTAGTTTTACAGGCGTATGATTGATGCATGCCTAATCCACATCAAAATACGCAGAACTTAGGTGCCAATGGCATGTACGGCACCTACACCAATTATGGTGGCGGTGGTACTCCTGTTGCTCGTTCAGAGCTTGACTTTCTGCGCCTTGGTGTTGGCCGTGTTCCACAAGCTGAATATCCAGACGGTTATTTAGGCACGATACGAACACGTCGCGATGACCGCGGTCGCCCCAACGGACAGTCAGAACGTGTATCAGACTCACTTAAAGTTAGAATAGGACAGCGTTCCTACCAACGTGGTGTTCACCGCGGTGAGCGCATTGACCAGTCTGATTACTATTACCCAGCAGGATTAGATAACATGCGTGGTATTGAACGTCAGATGAAAGCTACCAAAGACGGTAACGTTTATCGTGTAAAAAGAAATGTAGAAGTAACCACACTAGTTCCAGCTCCTCATCTACCTAATGATGGTAAAGCGGGTCCATCAGTAAGAAGCGATTCTCCATACAACATTAACAAAGTACGCGTAGAGCAAATGTCTCGTATGCGACCACAGTGGAAGTAAAAAATGCCAGGTAAATATGCAGACGGTACCTACGGCCGCAAGCCGTGGCAGGATGACGGCCGCAAGCCTTATCACACACCGATTGAGGCTGCGTTCCCACCACAGGATTACCTTGGACCTTTTCAGTCTAACCAAGACCGTTTACTTAATCAGGCGCTTGCTACATGGACTATGACAAGTGAAGAGGTACAAGAATACGTACGTCCTAACCTTCCACAGGTTAACCTGTTTCCAGACAGGTATGGATTTGTTACAGAAGAAATAGGCATTCGAGATATTATTGACCTACCAGGTAGAAGCGGAAACCAAGCAGGTCAACGTGTGGAGTCTGACTTCTCCAACACACCTAACACTCCGCAATCTACTAGCCGCAACACATTAGGAGGCTCAGTATAGTGCCACGTAATAATCAAGACTTTAAAGAAGGTAAAGAGCCCGCCTTAAAAGATGTTATTATCGCTCTAAACCGCGACCAAAAAATTGCGTGGGAAGAGGCAGCCGACCTTAGTTCAGGTTGGAGTGATAGAGCGGTAGCTTCGCACGGACGTTCATCAAGATTAGCCCACAGAGATAAGGACGTACCTGCTATTCAACCAACATCAGATAACAGAGTTTCTAAAATACACAAGAATGCAGGTTTAAAATGAGCAAAGACCCAGGACTTTTCACAGATAGCACGGGCGAAGGCATGGCAGGGGCTACAGATGTGTCTTTAGAGACGATTTATAACGGCACCAAGGCCTGTAAGGCATGTGGTATTTCAATGAACCCAGTACAATCATTGAAAGACCAGAGTCTATGCCCAGGTTGTACTCGACGTAAGGCAGCAAGACTAGTTAAAGGACGGATGGCATAATGGCAGTTAATCAATCACGCTCCCTAAACGGAGACATGAACGAGGGCGCAACAGACGGTAAGTATCGTAAGCGCCGTCCAAATACAACTGTACAACCAGGCATGGGAGACCAGCTTGTTGTACAAAACCGTGCAGACTTACATCCATATATGAATTATGGATTTATTAATTCAGAAGAGACTTCTAAAGTAAACCCAGCGGGTAACTAATGATTAAAGGCATCCGCAGAGAATTGGATGCACGTCGTCAATCAAAAGCGACGGAGTCATCAATTAAGGCACATAAAGACACTATGCTCGGGCTACTTCGCGCTTCAGTTGGAAGATATAGCGATAGTTCAGAAGTTGCACAGCGTCGTCGTGTCGCTGCAGGAGACCCAACAGCTACCGCAACAGGTTCAGACGGTAGAAAAATTAAAACAAATAACCCAACACCTCGAGATTCAGGCGGACATGTAAATGCCCCAGCGTCGAGAAACGGATATTAAAAGACAGGGTGGGCCATGGCCTACACCTGTTGGCATGGGGGCATTAGTAAGCCCAGATGATTTTTATGCGGCAAAAGCACGTCAAGAAGCTCATCAAGCAGAAGAAGCTGCCTTTGATAAAGGTGGTATGTCTGCTGTCAATAAACTAAGGAATAAAAAGTGAACCCCACTGAGATGCAGTTCTCTGGAACAAGAGATGAAAAAGGTGAGATTAAACTTTCAGCCAAACCTGCGCTGAACCCTAGAGAACACCAATTCATTAAGTTCGATAAAGAGTCACCATCCCACAGGGCGTTACTCGGCGCCTCCGCTAACACAGAGCACCCTAATTACGTAGAAGGGCTTGCTATTCACAGCGGAGGCTTGTTTTCTGTACCAAAAACAGCAACACGTAAGCCAGGAAAAAATGCTAGTGCTCCAGAGCAAAGACGCAGTAGGCTTATTAGCGATGCTATGGCTGCTGGGCCACTCGTCTCAAAAAAACCAAAGGAAACAAGTCCAGTAAAGGCAGTAGCCGATAAATTAAACGTAGACCAAGAACGTTCAGCCAAGCGTAAAGATACCTCAGAGGCAATAGCCAAACGAAACGCGCAAATTAAGAAAGCACGGGGATAGTAGACATCCTTTAGTTCTGTGGTAGGCTGTTCGCATGGTACTTGACCTATCCTACTTAAATAAAGATACGCCGCCTGAAAAGCGGCCAAAAGTTCTATTGCTTGCTTGTTTTACCTGCAAGTCGGTAGAAGAGATTCCTTATGATGACCGATTCCCAAACACAGATAGACCAGGTCATGACCAGAACCGTAATCCATTTCTACATGCAGTAGTTGACCGACATGGTCCAGACCATAAAGGCACCCTGGCTGATGCTGATTTAGTTATTTGGCAACACCCAGATGGAAAACGGCAAATTACTGAGCAATTTCAAAAAGGTTCACCTGGCCTTGATGTATTTGGTACAAATTTCTATGACACCAAGGACAATTATTCCGCAGATGCAATGCGTTGCTATGCCGAGCACAATCGTCCGCAGGGTCAGTGTTCTGACTACAAGTCAGAAAAGAAAGTGTTAAAACCAGAAACATCTAAGGACCGTAGGGAAGCTGGACTTGACCCTAGTAAGATGCCAAAAATGCATTTGTGTGATTTTTGCCCTGTTAAGTCATACAACATGAAGAAGTTTAACGAAAGTAAAGGACTATATAAATGAGCGAAGAAGTTATTGAAGACGCAGTTGTAATACCAGAAGAAGGAATTGCAGAAAATATACCTGCAGATGACAACGGAGGAATTACAGCTTTTATTATTGTAAAGAGACCAAGCGGAGACTGGTACGCAACGGCAGACCTGTCAACCACCCTTACTGTGGACCGTCAGGCAAGCCTAGATGACATTAAACACGGGTGTCAGGACATAGTAGACAGCATGAACCAGTCCGCAATTGCCTATCAGGTCCTGGATTTGATAAAGCCGTTGATTTCTGGCGAATAGTAAGCCAGTATTTAGCCTGTACCTCAGGAGTATACTGTAAGTACACTTCAAGGGGGTAGGTCTCAATGGCGTTCGTAGAAATGACATGCGTGTGCGTGGCATCTTTTCAAGCAGAAGTCGAAGAAAACGAATCAATGGTCATGATGTGGGCACAGCAATTTATTAATGCACACAGTCAATGTGGCTATATGACTCCAATAAAGACAGATAGAGCAGAGCATCCAAGCAAATTCATTGCTGATACCGATGTTATGTACAAAGAGCGGCGGGAAAAAGAACTATAATACCTAGATGAACTATTACGACGCGCTGGTACGGCAGGCAGAGCCAGTCAAACTAGAGCCGTCGGAAACTTCATACTTCAGCACACCTGGAGCTGGTTTAGACCCTAGGTTGTTCAGGAACGGCAAAGTTGTACCCCACATCCGTTCTTTAATTTTAAGAATCCTATTTGACCATTTAAAACAGAATTATTACAACCCTGAGGCCTTTGCCCATGTTTGGCTAGCTGGCTCAGCCGTAAGCTACCAATGGACCGCAGCTCGTAAACCAGCAGACTTGGACTGCCTAATAGGAATTAATTATTTAGGTTTTAGACAATCTAATTCTAAGTACAAAGGTCTTAGCGATAAAGAGATTTCCCAAATGTTCAACGAGGGGTTCCAGACCCTTCACCAGTCTACCTCTAATTTTCTAGATGTATTTGAGTTGACATTCTATGTTAATGTTCAGTCTGACATCCGTTCCATTAAACCATACGCAGCTTACAGCTTGACGAATGATGATTGGACTGTGATGCCAGAGGTTCGCGGTGTTCCGCAGAATCAAATATGGAATAGAAAAGTGGAGCAGGATAAGTCTATGGCAGTCGATATTTTGTCAAGGTATTCTGACGCCTTAACATCTATTGGCTCAGCAACCACAGATGTAGCAAGAAGGAATGCCGAAGCTGCATTAAAACTTGCTGTAGAACAAGGTGCTGCTTTATTTGAAGATATTCACCACGGTCGTAAATATGCATTTAGCGCCTCTGGACAAGGCTACGCTGATGTATATAATTATCGTTGGCAAGCTGGAAAAGCGTCTGGTGTTGTACAAGCATTAAAACAACTAAAAGAAATTTCCACAAAAAGCCGAAAAGAATTTGAAGCACAAACGTATGGCATGGAATTGCCATCAACTAGCACTCTGATAAGGAGAGCGGCTACACACTACAAGTGATAGGGTCTATCTGTGGCAATATTAGTATTTTTAGACGGCGTACTTAGAAATGATAAAAGCGCCCCCATCCCAAATGGTATGGCGCTGTACAGAAGTCTTAAAGAAAAACATCGCGTTCTTGTTCTATGTGAAGACGTAGAAAAGGATGACCATTGGCTACGTCAACAAAGAATCAATAACTTTGACGACTTGATTGATTACAAAAAAGTACCTGCTATTGGAGATTTTCCAAAGTTACGGCAGGTAGAGTGGGTGCGCTCGCAAGGTCCTGTAGAATACGTAATAACATCAGACCCAGAATTAGTCACCCAGCTACTTGAAATTGGTATGACAACTTTGGTATTTTTACAGCCGTTGTATATTAGAGAAGAATTTAGGCCAGACAGCCGCAAGGGTGTCAAAGCTTGGTCAGACATTGTTGAAGAAATTGAACGCCAACAGGATGCCTTTAAGGAGGACCCACGAATATGAGCGAGAAACCAACTTGCCCTAGAGGGTGCGAGGGAAATGTATTAGATTACGTAAGCGGAGATGCGTATCTGTGTGCCAAATGCGGCATTACCTGGAGCAAGATTAAGTGAAGGTTATCTACCTAGGTGCTGAGGTTCCTTCAAATAGAGTAATACTTGAGGAAACTACCGCAAACCATGTTGGGGTCAGCTACCACCGACTGGTGAGCCGAGGCCTTCCTAAAACCAAAGAGTATCTATTAGAAAACTACTTTAATAAAGATTTCTATATTTATGTGCACCCTGGCCTGCCCAAGACGCTGAAGCTCACAGCTGATGAGCTCGAAGAGTTTGCCGCAGGGTACGAGCATTTTGTAGCCGTTAATATAGATAGGCTCAACACTGTATTTGAGATTAACAGCCCTACAATCGACCCAGCTTGGGTAGAACGCCATCGTACAAAGGTCTGGTCGGAGTTACCCCCAGGTAAGTTCGTTCCTGTATGGCAGCCTCAGACGGATTTAAACGGCCTTCAAAGGCTAGCGGACTACTATTTAGATGTCGCAATCCCAGGAGATGCTATAGAAATAGATACAAGACTTGCTAGCGCTACCCGATTAAACACCAAGCGCCAAGGTACCAGATGGCATGCATTAGGATGTGCAAAGCCCGACAACCTTCGGTCTATTCTATTTGAAACCGCAAGTACTTTATCCTGGCTATCACCAATGATGCACGGAGAAACAATCATTTGGGATGGCACAAGGTTAGTCAGGTACCCAAAGAAGATGAAAGAACAAGCAAGACCAAGGTACAAAGCAATCTATGAAAAGGCTGGCTTGGACCTTGATAAGATAATCGAGGATGACCCGCAAGAAGTCTGTAAGTTGGCGGTGTGGTCTTATGAACAGTTTGAGATAAGGATGAACAAGATGACCAATAGCCCAGACGACCCATTGTTATATGATAATAGCGAGGGGAGAGAAGTGGAGCAAAGTGGGGAAACCAAGCCTACCGTATATGATAATAAGGGTATTCATACGCGGAAACTTGAACCACGAAATGCCGACGAATATGCCAATCTTCCAGTGTTTGGATTCGATACAAAGAGTGAAGTTGACGCCGATGGTGTCATCAAAGATGTAACCACTGTAGCCTCACACAGCACCTCACTTAGGGCATGCGATACCTGTTTTGTAGCCGCTAATTGCCCCGCTTTTAAACCACAATCTATGTGTGCTTTCAAGTTACCAGTAGAGGTAAAGAGTAAAGAACAACTTAAGGCTTTAATCAATGCGGTGATAGAAATGCAGGGACAAAGGGTCGCTTTTATGCGATTTGCTGAAGAAATGAATGGTGGATACGCTGACCCCAATGTATCTCAAGAGATAGACCGCCTATTCAAATTAATTAAAACAACCAAAGAATTGGACGACTCACGTGAGTTTATTCGAATGACTGTAGAGCGCCAAGGAAGTGCGGGTGTGTTAAGTTCTATCTTCGGAGATAAGGCACAAGCGCTTCGTGAATTGCCAAACGGAGGGCTAAATGAAGAGCAAACCACCCAAATAATTAAGGGTGCTATCGAAGAATAAGGATTTCTTATTATCATATAAGAGAACCCTGCAATACCCTGGAACAACATAGTTTCTAAATAGATGTATCGCACTAGTAGAATTAACTTTTTAACAGAGGAGAGAATATGGCACTGAGTTTCCGACTAACAGAAGAATTCCTAAAGGATTACCGCAGTAAGAAAGTACCTTGGGGTTATAAAGATGCGGCGGGCAACTCGGTGGGTGAGATTACTTTCCTTAGAACATACTCCCGACTAAAAGAGGACGGAACCAAAGAGACTTGGGTGGATGTATGCCAGCGAGTAATCGAGGGCATGTATTCCCTACAAAAAGACCACTGCAAAACCAATCGTCTACCTTGGAATGACAGCAGAGCTCAAGCCTCGGCTAAGGAAGCCTTTGACCGTTTATTTAATTTAAAGTGGACACCCCCAGGACGAGGTCTATGGGTTATGGGAACACCACTGGTCAACGAGCAGAAAAACTCCGCGGCTTTACAGAACTGTGCCTTTGTGTCTACCTCTAGTATGACTAAGTTGGACCCCGCTAAACCGTTTGCTTTCCTCATGGAAGCATCAATGTTGGGCGTTGGAGTCGGATTTGATGACAAGGGTGCAGACAAGGACTTTTTGATTTACGAGCCAAAACTGCCTGAGGTCACAATCCAGATTCCAGATACCAGGGAGGGATGGGTTGAGTCAGTAAGTACCCTGATTAACTCCTACTTAAAACCAGAACAGCCTATTTATGTATTTGATTATTCTTTAATTAGACCAGCGGGTACCCCCATCAAAACCTTTGGCGGCACAGCTGCGGGCCATGAACCTCTAGAGAAGCTCCACAATCACGTGCGACGCATCTTTAATAAAAAGAAGGCGGGTTCTAAATTAACAAGAGTAGATATAGCAGATTTGGGTAATCTAATTGGAGTCTGCGTTGTATCTGGCAATGTCCGCCGCAGTGCTGAGCTGTTAATGGGCCGACTCGATGACCAAGACTTTTTAAATTTAAAGAACGCAAAGGCTTTCCCTGAGCGCAACTCATACGAAGCTGCAGCTCCTGGCTGGGCCTGGATGTCTAACAACTCTGTAGAAGTATCTGTGGGTTCTAAATTAGACCACATAGTTGAGGGTATTGCCTTAAACGGTGAGCCTGGTGTTATCTGGATGGATGTTACTCGTCAGTATGGCCGACTTATAGACCCAATCAACAATAAAGACCATCGAGCTGCTGGGTACAATCCGTGCGCTGAACAATCGCTAGAATCTTTTGAGTGCTGTACTCTGGTTGAAACTTACCTCAATCGCCATGAATCTAAAGAAGATTACCTGCGTACTCTAAAGTTTGCCTATCTCTATGCAAAGACCGTCACATTGCTTCCTACCCACTGGGAAGAAACTAACGCAATCATGCAACGAAATCGTCGTATTGGAACCTCTATGTCTGGAGTGGCTAACTTTGCTGACCGCGTAGGTATGCCTGTACTTCGTGAGTGGATGGACGAGGGGTATAAAACAATTCAAGACTACGACCGCACATACTCAGAGTGGCTTGGCATTCGAGAATCAATTAAAACTACCACTGTTAAGCCTAGCGGTACCGTTTCTATATTAGCGGGAGAATCTCCTGGGGTTCACTGGACTCCTGGCGGCAAATACTTCCTACGTGCAATCCGTTTCTCTAATGAAGACCCAATGTTACCTTTATTTAAAGCGTCGGGTTATAAAATAGAAAAGGCTTCCGAATCTCCCAAGACAACTAGCGTCGTTTACTTCCCCATCAAATCAGAGGCGCTACGGTCAGAGAAAGATGTTTCAATCTATGAAAAGATGTCGCTTGCGGCTACCGCACAGCGATATTGGTCAGACAACAGCGTCAGCGTTACAGTATCCTTTAATGCAAATACTGAAAAAGACGCCGTAGGAACAGTTCTACACATGTTTGACGGGCAACTCAAAACCGTTTCCTTTTTACCAATGGGGAACGAGACTTACCCGCAAATGCCTTACACACAGATAACCGAAGCAGAATACGAAAAGTATGCCTTCAAGTTATTGCCTATTGACTTTGTTGACGTTTATGCAGGTATGGCCGCGGACGCAATCGGTGAAAAGTATTGTTCAACTGATTATTGCGAAATCCCACAACAATGAAAATATTTGTAAGTCTTGTTCTAATTGTAAGCGGGCTATTTTATGTTAATCAGCCAGAGAAGTGTATAAACCTACACGTTGATGGCGGCGGAAACCAGGTGAGCTCCAGCTGCATCCCGTCGCCAGACAATACAAATGCTTTAGTTCTATTAAGAAATGCCGATTATAAAATAGAAGGCACAGTTAAATATGGAAATGCTGTCGTATGTAGGGTCAACGGAATGCCAGCTCCAGAGCTCGAATCATGCAAGGACATGCCACCAGCAGAAGCATATTGGGCAGTTTTAATTAAAAAACACAGGGCTATCCCACTATTTAATGAGTGGGGTTGGGCTCAAACAGGAATCAACGAAGTTTATTTATCTCAGGGAGACTCTCTAGGATTGGTATTCGTAGTTAATGGAGAAGTAAAATGGCCGTCTTAACACCAGTAAAAAAAACAACTAATTGGCTAATTCCACAACTTATTACAAACCTATTCGCTCTTTACATAGCAAATAAGATAAGCGTCGATATATGGCGCTCGCTAACAGGTCATTAAAGACTTAAACAGAAAGGCCACCTAGACCCGAAACTAGGTGGCCTTTCTTTGCGTTAGGGGTAGAGGCGACCCTGACGCGAGTGGGTGCGTTGGGGAAGCAAGAAACCCAACGCGGACAAAAAACTATTTACATGAGATACAGTAGTTCTGCGCTCGTAGGTTATCTTTGGTGACCACCATAGTTCTTGAACAATGATAGCAAGTCACTAATTTAAATGCTTTATCCGCTCTCCTACGAAGGAACAACGCTACAAGTTCCTCTTTAATCCTCATAATCGTCATCATCTCCTTCTTCGTAAATCTCTTCATCGGGGATATTGGGCATCGGCCTATCCCACAATGGCTCAGGTACTATCCTACTCAATTTTAAGACTCCTGCTTATAAATTAGAGTACCTTGAATCTTTACTGGCTTTCCGTTCTCATCTTCGTTAACAACAGCGAGCTTAACGCTCTTGCGTGGGGTCAACTGCTGAACCCTCTCTTTAATATAACGCTTACCTGCGCTGGCGTTAGCCCACGCGGTTACGTTGTTATCAATTTCAATGTCGTCATACCCACCGAGTCCGTTGCTACGACTTTCGGTAATGATGTAAGTGACCTTCCATGCGCCACCTTTAACGGTGTTTTTCATGAGTGTTGCTTTGAACGTGCGTTCTACTTTGCGAGCCATGTTGTCTCCTTTGTTGGCCAATAGTACGGTAATGTTTCATCTACCTCGGGAAAGTATTTGCGATAATGTTCGGGCAACTTTCTTACGAGGTTGGCTTGGTGCGACGTGTGGAACTTGTCGTAACCTAGCCATGCTGGCAATATTACCCTATCTTTAGGGAATTGCTCTAACAGGGAATCTTGGAAGCCTCGTTCGCGCCACTCAACACAAACTAATCTGCCGTATTCGTATAGTGCGCCTTCATAATCTCTCCACATAAGAACGGCGGGGTGGTTTCGCCAACCTTTTGTCATACCTGCTAATACACGCATGACTTGGTAGGCTTCTACTCTCTGCTTACCTAATCTTTTATCGTCAAGAACTCTAGCGCTCTCTTTAAAGTCAGGAAGCGGTAAGAACGTCTGAATCTTTCTCTCCTTAGAACGGTGGCTTGTCCCCTTGCGGAACTATACACATTACGCAGAACGCTACACCCGCAGTAACCGCTTCGTCAATAGCCATGCCGTCAGGAATCACAACCTCTCCGTTGTCGTAATCAATTAAGCAACGTGAGCACTCCATTAATTATCTCTCTTTACAATAGGTAATTCGTTTTCTATATTTGAACTCTCTTGTTGGCAGGTACACCCGCCACACCCGCAGCGTTGAGCTGGCTCTTCAGCGGGGGTATAAAGAATCTCATTTCCAACGTTATCTCTCATTTATTCTCTCCACTTTCAAATAGACTCTCTCCACCTTCTATTTTTCCCTCAGCAAGAGTTAGTTTCTCTCCGTACCCTTGCCACACAATATTTCCCTCGTTGTCGTGGATAGTTATTAGTTTTTGATTTGGTATCCATTGGTGAAGCGCGTGGCTATCCACCATAGTCTTGACGCTGGCTTCGGGCTCTCCTTTGTATAGATTTCCGTCAGGTAGTTTAATCATTGAATCCCACTCGCCATTATTTGCTCTCTCGATAGCCTCTAAGCATGGGTCTATCATGGCTAGTGGTATCGGCTTATCGAATCTTGTTTGAAGGTGGTGTCCAACCTCGTTCCATAACGGCGGTAATTCCTCTACGCCGTCGTCGTCACTCTCGCTAATAATCTCAGCGTCAATAATCTCGTTACCGTAGTTATCGTACTCAGTTACCATCAGGGTTCGAATCTTTCTTGTAGTCGGGCTTGTACTTGGGCTTTCTATTATATAACTTCTTGTTTCTAATTGGAACACTCGCATTACTACGGCGTAACTCGAGGATACGCCGTAGTTGCTCTGCGGTCTTTGAGAATCTCACTCGTCGGTTTCGTCGGGCTCGATACACTTGTGGTTATCCCACGCGTAAGGGCTTTGCTCGTCACCGCACCATGTACACGTTGCCATTATTCACCGTCTAATCCGTAACCGTTTTCAAGGTCACGTTCGTCGGCTTCGTCGAATATAGGCGCTCGTAATCCTAGCCTATCTGCGTATGGCTCGATACTATCAACCGCCTCATCTATCTCACCTCTTGTGTCGTGGTAATCAAATAACTCGGTTAAGCGCTCGTCGGTATCGTTTCGTAGCGCCATAAGGTCAAGGCTTGCGCCTATTGCGGTATCGATTAGGTAGATAGCGTCGCTATCTCCTTCCATATATTTCTTTACTACGTCTTGGTATTGACCCGATAGTAGTAAGTCTTTCATAGCACCCATATTAGTTTCCCTTTCGTATTTGGTACTGCTTCGAAGTATCCTCTAAGTAGAACGAATAGTCAATAGCGGTATGCGCTAAGTTAGTTAGATATTCTGCTTGAGGGTGGTCACTTGCTTCGGTTGCGCCGACTATCTTGAGTAGCGTATCCCTTAGTAGTTGTTTGTAATCTATATTTGTTTCCTCTGCTATTTCTATTTCCATAATCCCTGCTTCTGTAATCCTTCCGTTTGCGGGTTTGTGTTGAAGCGCGGTGGGGGGAAGGGATAGCCCACCGCGCCAACCTTATTAGCGCCTTACGACCTTCATCTGTGATTTAACTAGGTCTTTGGCTACGTCGAGAATATCTTTGGCTTCGTCAACGACCCTAAAGAACTTAGCGCCATGACGTAAGGTAATCATGTATTGGTCGTAACGCTCTCGGTCGTTATCTTTGACCCATTGAAGGCTACCTAAGAATATGACACTCGTTAGAACGTTGTTGGCGTTCATGCGAGAGATAATACCGTCGTTAACCTCTGTACTATCCCACTCGCCGTCGGTAATCATGAAGCATATCTTGATACCTTTACGGCTTGCGTTAAGTATGCGCTCGGCTTCGATAAGCGCCTTGAACGGATTAGTGCTACCGCTACTATCAACGAATCTAAACTCGTCGGGCTTAGCCTTATCGTCTGCCTTGTAGATTAGACGGCTATCGTGGTTGAACTTATAGACGGTTACTCGACCGTTGATACGTTCGATACCGCGCTTGAGAATCCACGCCGTTTCCATTGTCTTATAGATACGAGCGCCCATGCTACCCGAGGTATCTACTAGGATTACCGCTTCAATATCATTAGACGAGTTACCTTCACTCCAACGGTCGAATAACTTATTGATGTCATTGACGTCGGCGTTCATGGCTCGAGATACGTTAAGCCTACCGCTTTCTACCTCTAACTCCCACGCAGGGTCGTTATCAATACGAATACGCTCTAACTCTACGGCGAATCTACGAGCGCTCGCCGTAGCGTTCATAGGTACGCTCACGTTTTTATAGTTAGCAGGTCTAACACCTGAACGCATGATGTCGTTATCCATAATCGCTCTACGAACTTCGGCGGTATCACGACGTACGTTTTCGTCGTTTCTTATATTAGATAACTCGGAGTTAATCTTATCTTTGAGTAACTTCTCGCTATCTGTATATTCGTACTGTACGTCTTGAGTAGTAACCGAATCGTCAACCGTACCGTAACCTTGCCCTACGCTATCGTCATTGATGTCGTCGAACTTCTCGGTCTGTGTAGATTTCTCGGTTGCGTTAGCCTTATCTTGTAGTCGGTCTTGTTCCTTCTGACCTTCTGCTCGACCCTTTCTCATCATTTGGCGGTCGATATGACCGTCGCATTGACCTTTACCGTTTTGTGGTACTTGAGGTGGTGGGTTTTGCTCATCATTACCGATAACCTTAGCGAACTCTGCGATAAGCCTTTTGGCTCTATCGTAATCGCGTGGGAAGGCGAGTGTGCGGTACTCATGAATAATATCTGCTAGGAATATCGCTGTGGCTTTGCCGAACTGCTGTGAGAATCGTGTGGCGATTTCCTGACGAATATCATAATCTAAGTATTTTCTACCTGTGATTAATATAAATAAGGAAGCCCACTCACTTGAATCACCTTTGAGTATGTAGTCAAGCGTTGAAGCCTCTACGAACGGTTGAACGGCAGGATACTTAGCGATAATTAAGCGCTCGATACGACTATCCTCGAGTATGTTCATGGCTCGACGATATTGATTTTCTATGACCCACTTACCTAACTCCGAGTTTTCGCGTGGCGTATAAAGAACGTGTGCGACCTCATGGTAGTTGAATCCATGAAGGCTAACGATAGTGTTATCGTCAATATCCTCGAGTAGATGAGCGTTGAACACGATAGCCTTACCGTCATTGTAGGCGGTAGTTTCTAGGTCGGGATTATCGTCAACCCTGACCTCTATCTTGTCACCTGTGATAATACTATCGGCGCGTGAGTAGATAACACCCACGCTCGATAGTTTTTCTTTGTGCGCTTGATAAGCCTCTTGCTTGGCTTCGATTAGGTCTTGGTCGATTTCCATTTTGCCTAACTCGTCGTTCCATTGATAGGCGTTATGAATCTCGCGCAATAGGTCGTCGGTAGAATCTGCTTGGTAGCGGTATCCCATGATTAGATTACCGCCTGATGTTGAGTGATAGGGATATTGAAGGTGGTAACGCCGTCGCTAACCTTATCCTCTAGCATTTCTACTTTAGCCTCGTCGGTCTTAATTGAAAGTACCGCTAAGCCTAACTCCTCTGCGATATTATCGCGGTGAGTGTTGACTACCAACCGTACCGCCGAACGTTCCTCATCACCTTCGAAGGAGTTGATGTAGTTGTATGTAGCGAACTCCATGCCGAAGGTTTTGGCGTTAGTTACGAACGCTACGAGCGAACGAGTTGAGATAGGAGTAACGAGCGTACCTTTATTGAACTCGTCGCGTAGTTGATTTGCCATTTCAACGAGCGCTCTATTCTTGAGTAACTTCTGCTCGATAGGCTTGTCGTATGGGAACGATAGTCTTATTGAGAATCGGTCTGCGAGTGCTTGGTTGAGTGGTCGAGTGCCACGATAGTCGGGGTTCATGTCACCGATAATCAATAGATTAGGGTGAGCCTTGATTACCTCGCCACCGTTTTCCATTAGTTGAATCTCACGACGATAATCGAGTAGTGAGAATATGAAAGTTAAGAATCGCTCGGGCGCGAAGTTAATCTCGTTAAATAGGAGTACGCCACCGTTACGAACTATCTCTGTAACTGCGCCGTCTTGCCACCTAAAGTGACCGTCGGGAGTTGGTATCCAACGACCGACTAGGTGAGAGGCTTCTAGCCCGATATGGCATGCGACGTTGAAGTACCTCATGCCTCGAGCGCTTGCGTACGCTTGAGCGCTCATAGTCTTACCGCTTCCTGCGTGACCTTCAATTAGAACGTTCATGCCGTTGGCGAGTGCGTGGTCGTACACCTGATAATCGGTTAAGCCGTCAACGACCTTGCGGTTGATGTAGGTATCTGCCCATTTCTTGTCGGGTACGCTTACCATAGCATTGACGAGCGCTTGGCTTGTCGTTGATACGGTTGGTCGTTCGATAACCTTAGTAGTGGTGGTTGCCACCTGTGCTACTTGCGCGATAGGCGTATCAACACCCTTCGCAATAGGCTTAATAGATACACCCTGATTACGTCGTTTGTCGGTGATGTAATCGTTGAGTGAGTTGTCGCCGATTTCTAGTCGAGCGATAAGACTACCTGCGACCTCATTGTGCGCCTCGGGCGCGGTTGCGGTAGGAGTGGTTTCTAGGGCATATAGCGCCTTGATACCGACGTTAGTGATTTGACCTAGTTTCATCATGTCGCGGTCGCGGTCGCTAATAACGACGGCGCATGGTTCATGAGAGATAGGGTTATTTGGTAGTTGTGTGAGTGATACTTGCTTCCACGCCTGACCTCGACCTTTCATGCCGTTCGATACGCGGTGGTATAGATATACCTCGGTATCGTCGGATAAGATGAGTGTCTGCGCTTGGGCAGGTAATCCCTCGAGTTGGTCGTCTGATACGACGAGTAACGCGAGTGACATTTGTTCGGGTTTCCCTTCTTAATCGCCATTGTTGGCTTAGTACCTATCTAAGCCTATTTCCGTATTTAATTCCACTTGCGAGCCTCATATTTTGATAACGAACTTATAACGATTTTCTCTCACTTATCCACAACCCTCTCTATGCGCCCGACGGCGCGGTAATAGGGTTATCTCTTGTATATATAGAGAGAGAGTAAGGGGGGCGAACACTAGCCTTATTGCTTCTTATCATATAGCCCACCCACTCTCTTAGCCGTAGGTCTGGCCTTACGCCTAATAAGCCTATCTCTCGTCGTGGCAGTAGCCTAACTCTCTCGGCTAGTCAAGCCGACACGCCGTTGCTCTCTTGTGATATGCGCCACAGGCCGCAGGGTTTGTGTTGGCCATAGCCTGCGGCTATGGCCAATGACGGAGTAGGCCGTCAAGGCCTTCAAATAGGGTGGGTCTATTCTAATATAGTTGGGTGGGTCAACACAAACATTTCCGCGCCGAAGTTACTCGCGAGTAGCAACAGAATCAACGGGTGGCGGCAAACAAGCAATAAGCCTACCGCCGAAGGAGCGGTAGGCTTATTGGTGAGAAAGGGGAACTTAGCAGATAGAGAAGCCACCACAGTCCTGCAGGAAGTCTGCAAACTCTTTGATGTTCTCCTCATTGAGCGGATAATGGCTTTCCCATGGTTCGGTCTTTCCGAAACCGCGACAGCCGTTACACGTTCCCTTCGTTCTACCTACTAAGAGTGCTATGTCCTCATCTAGGACTTTTTCAGGCATACCTGCCTCTACGCCAACCTTATCGGTTCTTATGCCAACGCCTTCGCATTGACGACAGGTATCCCACTCTAACTCCGCGATACGCTTATCGCGCTCTTTGATGTATGTGAGTGCGCTACCGTCGGCTAGAGATTCAAGAAGCAAATCTGCGAGCGCCAAGCATTCCTCATGCGTTTTCAGGCCGTCGCCGTCGTTAGAGTGTCCATTTGGCACTCTATAGTGGAGAGTGCTATCTACCTCACAGCAGTACTCCCACAGAGGTCGCCACCACCACACGTTATTGCGGAAATACTCACCGCGCTCGCTCTTAGGGTTATTACCCATTACGTCCATACCCATGATTATCTTATCCTTTCCACTAAAACGTTATTCCAACCGCGTTGTTTTTCCTCTAACTGTTGGTCTACTTGTAATACATCTAGTAAGGCTTCCTTAGCCTTGCTAGTGAGTATCTCGTCTGATACTCCTATCGTTGCGTAGTTGAAGTATTCGTGCTCTTCCATATAGGTCACGAACTCGACACTAAAGGGAAACGCCTTGAAGGTCTTGCCGTTGATAACCTTAGTCGTCATTAGATTCACCTAAGACTTTCTCGATTACCGTCTTGAACTTTTCCACGTCCATATCCTCATCAAGCATGTCTAGTGGATTGAACTTGCCGAACATTTGTGCGTGTGCGTTAGGACGAAAGACTAGGCTTATGTCCTCGGGAATATCTATCTCGAAGTTTTCTGATATTTTTCCAGTTACGCCTAATAAGGCTAGTAGCGGATTGAAAGCCCCAACTCCCCAACAAGTATGGATAGCGGTAGATAGTGCGTACATGTCGTCCTCGCTAGGCTTATCGTTAGTGTTGATAGATTCCATAGCGGTATTGGCGAGCACATTGACGAGCCTCGCAGAGAACTCCTCGTCCTCTTTGAACACTTGGCACATGATAGCCGAGCGAAGTCGGCCGTCTGATAGTCCTGTCGTTCCATTAGGAAGTCGGAACTCTTCACCGCTTTCTGCCTCACTCATAGTTGGAGTAAGATGAACTGCGGTCATAATCTCTGAGAAGCGGTATTTCCGTTCCTCGGTTGTCATTTTAGACATATTCTCCCCTTTCTTGAGAGTGCTCTCACTCTACTACGGCGGTGGCGCGGTAACAAGGATTCTCTATAACAGATATATAACGATTCTCTTATAGTTATCCACAGGACGAGCGATAAGGTTTGTGTTGGGCTTGCTTGGCGCTTGGCAGGCAGGCCTGCCAAGCAATAAAGCTACTAATAGCCAAGCAAGCCCAACACAAACAAAATAGCCCTAGCGCTTGCGCACTAGGGCTTTTTGTAGACTAGCGGGAGAAAGTAGTCGAAACGACCGCTAGTCTTATTAGTCGGGGGACTAATCCTGTTCCGATACCTCTACTTCGAGGTTGTCGGTGATGAAATCGTCAAGGTCACCGTAGATGTCACCCTTGAAGTAACCAGCCTCGCCTTGGGATTCCACGTCGAAACTGATACGTACGTTGCTGATATTGAAATCGTCCCATACGGACTGCTTTGCTGACTCCTCGTCGTCCGCTTCAATATCGTTGATTGTAAACAATTCGTCGCCCATGAAGTTGACGGTTGCTGTGTACTTGACACTAAGGTTGTCAATGGTGCTCCAATCGAGTTGTGAAGCAAGGTTATTGTAGAGTCCGACCGCATAGTCTTCCTCCATGTTACCTTCACGTACTTCTGACTTGAAGGTTGTTTCTACCACATTTGATATGCGGTTAGATGTGTATTTGTTCGCTAAGTCGGTGGCGATAGTCTTAGCCTCTGCCACCTTCTCTTGAACGTCGCTGTCGGTGTAGATGTTCACACCGTCGGGCGTTGTAATCACTTGGGTATGTCCCCCTTTGTCTCTTGTAAGAGGCTTTCTCTTACATAGGCTAATCTAATATAAGACTGCAGTAATCTCTACTTACATTGGTAAATATTTGATAACAATTCCAGGGAAGTTATCCACAGGCGGCAGAGTTTGTGTTGGGCTGGCTGGCTATCTACTAAAGCATTAGTAGATAGAGATAAGTAATAGCCAGCCAGCCAGCCCAACACAAACAAAAACCCCCGTGCTTGGCACGGGGGCATTTGCTAGGCTTATTACAGCCATTGACTTACAGATTTATACACAGATGCTGGAACGCTCTGCTCGTTGGTCATACCCAACAACTTGATAGTCCTACCAAGTTCTTCGTAATCACTATCGTGATACATACCTGCTGGTCGGTCAGGTCGGTCAGGTGAAGCAGGAATAACAGCCTTATCAACAACGAACTCAATTTCTAGTGTGTTGTTCCAATGACGGAAACAGGTGTTCTTTACTTCCAACTTACCTTGCTTGGCTAACGCAACTACCTTCTCGGCAAACTTTGCGTTATCCTTCTCATACTTGTCCTCTGCCTTCTTGTATTCGGCACGGAACTTGTCTTGCTCAGCAAGACGACTCTTGAGTGCGTCCATTAGGACTACTCTATCTACCTTTATGGTGGTTGCCATAAAAGCCCCTTTCTCTTGTATCGGTATCTCCGATAGGACTATCTAATCATTTCTTGTTATCTATCTCAAGCGTAGTAGGTATCTTTTGTATAACGATTTCTTTGGAGTTATCCACAGGCAGATGTTTGTGTTGGGGCTTTATATATGGGCAGGAAAGACAACTACCCTGCCCATAAGCGCATATAAAGCCCCAACACAAACAAGAGAGCCCCCCGCTGGGTGCGGGGGGCTCGGGGGCGTTACGCGTTACGCGTTAGCGAATTCGCGGACCGCGGATAGAATGCGTGCCTTTTCGGCATTGACCATGGCGTCAAATCCGCTAGCAGCAGCCTTGATTGCCTCGCCATTGGCGGTGCGTGAAGGGCGGAAATAGTCTAGGCGCTCAGTTAGCGCATTAAGCGCACCCCATGCAGTCCCGCGGATTCCGTCCTGAGTAGGCGCCTTGAAATATAGGTCATTCAAGACGTCGATTTTTTGCGCATGCTTAGTGACAGTGCCTTTTGGCGCATTATCATCAAGCGGATATATAGCGGTGAGCAACTTACCCCATTGCACATTGTCAACTGGTGTTTCGAATAAGGCTTGCGCCATAGTTTCGAATTCATCCATGTGATTGAATGTTAGGCCTAGTACACGGCGGGCCTCAGCGACGCGTCCCTCAACTTTTAAAGTGTGACGCACTTTAAAAGATTGCTTAGTGGACTTTAGCGCCATGTTCAGCGTGTTTTGGCATACGACGCGCACGGGCGTGATTGACGCCTGCACACTGGCGCTACCGTCATGTGAAGAGTGCACCAATAAATAAGTGACGGTCTTATCAGCGACGCCTTGCGGGTCTAGAATAAATTCGCGTGGCACAACTAGGCTACCGAATACAATTCGGCCGTCCTTGATTGAGCCAGCGGATTCCCATTTGGCGCCACCGTCCAAAATATTATCGCCAAAATTGAAGAGGTCCTCATTTTGGAATACGGAATAGCGGTCACCTACGACGGAAAGCACATCAGCGCCAGCGTCGACGGGATTAGTACGCACAACATAGTTGAGCGCGGATTTAGTACGATACCCTGCAGGATAGATGACTGGCTCAAGACGTACATTCCAGTCATTTAGCAATGCGCCCTTGAGCATGTCCGCGGTAGTAATATCCGCGTCCACGTCAAAAGTTGCATTTGCTAACCCATGCCATGCAGGAGCGCCACGTAGGGCAAAAGCAACTTGCCCGTTTTCGTGAGTTTCGAGGTTATGAGCCACGATTCTCCCCTTTCGCATAAGGATAGGCGGGTGCCTATCAATGGCCAGCCTATCATAGGACGCGCTAGTACTATCTCATTCTCTGCATAACAGATTGATAACAATCTTCAGATAATTATCCACAGGCAATGTTTGTGTTGGGGCTATGGGCTGTGTGTTCACAAGCTTTAAGAACACACACGCCCAGCCCATAGCCCCAACACAAACAAAAAGCCCCGCATTTCTGCGGGGCTTCTTGGTTAGGGGGTTGTTACTTCACACCGCAAGCGGTGAGAAACTTATCCCTTTGAAAGTTGCCGTTATCTGCGCCGTAGATAATCGCCAACTCGTAGGCAACCTTTTTTAATACTTCCTCATTTGCGGGGTTCATCAGTTGTTTGATGATTTCCGCGTGCGCCTTGTAGGTGGCGCGGTGCCACTTAGTAGCCATGTTTTGCCTCCAAGTCTTCCTCAATTCGTGCGTCAATCCATGAGTCATAAGCGTATTCCGCTTCTAACTTGTGCATGCGCTCGCAATCATCACAGACCGCGTCCGCTTGTCCTTCACTATAACCGCGAAACCAGCCAGCGCGGTAAGAGAAGAAGAAAACAACACCAGCAAGAATAAGGTCAATCAACAGATTGAAACCATTATAAAACATCATGCGGACACCTTTGCCTTCTGTTCATTGGCGCAATCGTAGCAAATGCGCTCGATTTGCTCCATGCACTCTAAAAGAAACGCGTCCACGCCTGAGAATACGATATTCTCAGAGGTATCACATACTCCACACTTGCCGAACATAACAACCTACCTATTCTATAAGCGCCCCTTGCGCTTATGAGATAACAATATAACAACACACCAACAACACCAAGCCGACACGATTACAGATTTATAACGATTTCTAAAAGTTATCCACAATCTCTTCAACAACTCCCTATAGAACGGGGTGGGTGGGCCAACACAAACTTTGGCAGGCTTCGGGTTTGGCGCCCTAAATAATAAAGGCCCGAGGGGGAAGTCTCGGGCCTTTGGTCTAGAAACAACAACTCATTGTGCAATGAGGTTGATGTCCTCGTGTGAATGGCTCATGGCTAGGGCCATGTCCTGCACACCTATCGCATCCAACTACGGCGCGGTATTCGTGAGGCTTATCGTTGCACCCATTAGCCTCCCAAGTGCACACCCGTGTTTCATAATCAAGCATGGAGCTCAGACCTCCACTCCTTGTATAACACCTGCGCCCTGCGTGGGTGGGTGATAATTTCAATCGCCATGTCTATTGTGTAGAGAGTCTTGGTGTAGCGTATGCGTGGCTTATCCTCCATGAACCACATCAAGCGCCCCACGGGTGAGTTCAGGTCATGAGGCCCTACATAGCGAGCGCGTCGGCGCTCGCTAAGTAGGTCTAGAAATCGGGCAATCATGCGGAGGCCTTCATATTGCCGACGATATCGGCAGCCTTGGTGAAACCATCAGCCATACCCTGAGAGTATGCGTTGCTTACAACCCCTGCTAGTAGAGACTCAACTGAGTTTCTAACATCAGGCGCGGTAAGTTTAAGAATTAAGGCGATAGCCTCGCTTCTAGCCTCGCTTGGACTTACTGACATTTTATATCCCCTAACTGTGAGCGCCTTGCCCACTGAGATAAACATATGCGATAGCCCTAACATACGCAAGCGCACATGGTCTCAGATTTATAACAATGTTATCCACATATCCACACCCCCCACCCTTAAGTCTGTGGATAACTAAGGAAGCCACCAGGCTTTACGAGCACCTACATATGGGTGGGGTGGGCAGTAGCCCGACGGCGCGATTGCGGTGGAGTCCCAAAATATTTTTAAAAGGTACATTTACCAGGCAGTAGCCGAATAAGTTCTTTGCGCTTACCCTTTTTAATTTAGATTGCCCTTTTACCCTATTTGCCGTGGATTTTATTAACTTTCTGAACGATAGCCTGGATTGCCCTGGGCGTGTCTCACGTTTTGCTCGTATTATCTTTTCTGATGTAAATAACGGATGTGGAAGACTGGAGTGGGGAGCAGTCGCGTGGAAGGGACACTTTGAGGAAAAACACCCTGAAACTAGCCCTCAGTTAATACATATGCTTACAGAGACTTATGTGACATATATCCGTACGCTCAATCAAGAATAGGAGATACTTAAGTTATGGAACCATTCGGCCCTATTGCAAAAGGCATCGTAAGCCGCTCCAACGATTCCCGTAGAGTCATTGACTTATCCGCAACGCGAAGAGTTAAAGAACTTACGGGCAAAACGGTCCCCATCGCATTAGACAGGTCATCGCGCAACGAAGCTTTTGAAAAGCATGTTGATGAAGCTCTAAAGATGGGGAATCCCGACAAATGAGCGACATCTGTAATAAGTGCGAACATAACTTAGACGCTTACGGACTTTGCACAGAAAACGCTTGTTCATGTTTTTGTGAAAAGAGGAACTATGGCTAAGTCACCAGCGTGGCAACGCAAAGAAGGTAAGAACCCTAAAGGCGGTCTTAATGCAAAAGGCCGTGCCAGTGCAAAAGCAGAGGGACATAATCTAAAGCCACCAGTAAGCGCAAAGCAGGCTAAGAAGTCACCTAAGAGTGCTGCACGTCGTAAATCATTCTGCGCACGTATGGGCGGTATGCCAGGCGCAATGAAGAAACCTAATGGAGAACCAACACGTAAAGCTCTTTCCCTACGTAAATGGGATTGTTAATGACTCTTTCATTCTGCCGTCATGTGTATGAAGAGACAGATGAGGACATCTGTAGCGCATGTGGTCGTCTTACCCACCGCACCGATTGGGAATTACAGAACATAATGATGAAGAAGTGGTTAAAGGATAACCCTGACGCATACAAGACCGTAGGGTGGTGGAGCATATGATTAACGACCCAGCGTTAGGACGCAATAAAGCTCAGCGTGCTTTTGGCAATGATATGCCAAATAAAAAAGGTGTAAACACGAAAAAAAAGCCTCCGTTGAAGCAGAAACGCAGTCGCGTCAATGAGTTTCGAAATGACCGTAATGGTATGTTTTCGGGTCCGCGTCCAACATATGGAAGATACAATGTATCTGAACAAGCAAGTGATGTTTTAAATAACTCATTCAGAAATAGAGGAGAACGATAATGTTACCAGCAGTTGGAGCAGCAGTAGCAAGATTAGCGCCTATGATTGCACGTGTAGGCGGCTCCAGTGTTGGAAAAGCTGCAACACGCGGAGCAGTGCGTGGAGTAGAAGCTGGAGTAGCTGGTAGAGTGGCAAACATGGTACAAGGTCAAAAAGACGGCGGAACCCAACAACAGCCACCACAGCAACCTTCATATCCAAATTTTGTGTAATGAAATCGAAAGACAGCCAGTTTCCTACATGCGATAATTGTGGGAGAGAGATTCGAGGAAAGGTTCTAAGTGTTAAGACTAAATCATCTGACCAAACCTTTCATCCCGACCATCATGGATGTTCGGAAGCAAGCAGACCAAAGGATTCTAAGTAATGGCAACTACTAAGAAATTTGGACCTTACAAAGGCTCCAAAGAGAACGGAGGTCGTCCAATCTACGTCTACAAGAAAAAAGTAGGCGGTAAATGGGTTACTACTTCGAAGAATAAGGCCCGTGCCGATTATGAATCGAAGAATGGAAAGCTACCTCGAGGGACAGATGTTGACCATAAAGATAACAATCATAGCAATGACTCTAAAGGAAACTTAAGAGCATTGAAACACGGAAAGAATACTGCTAAGGAAAACAAACGCCGAGCAGGAAAGAAGGAGAACGAAAAATGAACCCTACCTCAAGACAGTTTGAAAGTGTTAATGTAATTCCTGCAGGTTCAAAGCCTAGAACAAAAGGCGCAGGTACTGAGCCATATGGCGCCCCTTATCGTGAAAGACTTGCAGATAAAGTTAACTCTTCTAGAGGAGGCGCAATGCCAGCAGGCGCATCAGGTGTTACTCGTCCAAAACCAGGTAGCGCATATGATGGTGGCAGCTACTAATGCCTATCTATCGTAAAGGTGATGACCTATCTGACCTACACAAGGCTGCTCTAGCACAGCAGATTGGTGAAGCTACTAAGCGTCGCAACATGACTGGTGCAGAGCTTACTGAGTATGACTACAACACTGGTCGTACTGGAGCTGAACGCGTTCTAACAGCTGGTCCATCAACTGACCCACGCAGAGATACTATTGGCCCTGTAAGTGGCGACCATATGAAGCGTTTTGGTGCTCAAATGCGTAATGCTAAAGCAACCAAAGAAAGAGAAATGAAGAGACGATAATGGATAAGCGTTCAGAGTCTCAATTTGTAGCGGCTGCAGCCCATGTAAAGGCTCCCAGCGTTGTTGAAGGAAAACAAATATATCAGTCTGGAACAACCTCTGTTTACTCGGGTACACCGCAAGATGTTATGAAAAACGTAGCAGCACAGGGTAGAAATTTTCAAAGACATAACGAAGGTCCTCGCTCATTACTTAAAGAGGGCGACCTAAAGTGGAAAACAGACGTTCAAGTAAGTACTCGTCCAGGAGGTCCTCCTGCAGATACTACAAAAAAAGAAGGCCGCAGAGCCGTAGCAAAAGATTTAGGTTTGCCTAATAAAAAAGAATTTAGAGCAAAAAAGAAGAAAGGTTAGTTATGGAAACTGTTGTAAAATCTAAAGAGCTTACGACAGCGGACAGGTGTGACCTTTGCAGCGCTGCTGCTCAAGTTGTATTTACATTTATGAATGGTGAGTTATATTTTTGCGGTCATCACGCAAAAGATAAACGTTCAGCACTTCTTAACCAATCAGTAGATGTGTTTGACCCCTTAAATTATTTAAATCGTTTATAATAAAATTTGTACTAACAAATTAATATTTAGGGGATAAATAAATTATATTTCTGCGATTTTTCGCAGCACTATTCCTCGCAACATTTCTATTTTTACTTGGTCAATCAACTGCGCATGCTGAAGAACCTGCTACTGACCAGCAGGTAGTTTCCCCTGCCCCAAGCCCAGCTCCTGTAGATGGGGCTACAGTAACTACTTCTTCTGAAGCCTCTCCACAACCAACGTCAGCTCCTCAATCAACTGGTGAGAGTTCTTCAAACTCTTCTTCAACTGATTCAGCTCCACAATCGTCTTCAGCTTCAGATACTTCATCGCCATCGCCCAACCAATCAACCATGCAATCGGCAGAGCCAGTAGCCACACCAACAAATAGTCCTGAACCAATTACTGTTACCTCCGTACAAGAAAAGATTGAAACTGCTACGGCAACTGTAGCAAACACAATTATACCAACTACGGTTTCTTCTGACACCGCAGTTGTAATAGCTGTTACAGAAGCAACAACTGCAATTACAACTGCACAGACAGCAGTTGAGAGTGCAACTGTTTTAGTGCAAGCTGCTGAAAGCGCTACTGCACTTATAGCACCTGCCGCAGCAGCTGTAGAAACCGCTACCACTACAGCTGCTGTTGCAGCTACCGCAGTTACTGAACAGACTACTGTTGTTGCAACAGCCACAACCGCTGTGGAATCAGCAACTGCAACAGTTGTCACAGCTACAGCAGCAGTAGAGAGCCAAACTGCCGTAGTAGCCACTGCTACAACTAACCTTACTAACGCTCAAACTACTCTAACAGAACTTCAAAATACCCCAGCCAATTCTAAAACGTATACAACTACAGGATACGTAGCCCCAGAGCCAGTAGTAACGCCAAACGTTACTACGACCACCCTTCCAGTTATGTATGATGCATCAACTAAAATTCAAACGCCTTTTGATATAAAAATGGGAGACACCGTATACAACGGTCAGGGTGCAGATAGCCAGATTTACGTAACTTCAAAGGCAACTATTACATTTGGCACTGGAGACCATATCTGGTGGGATTTCCCTAATGGACCAAGCATCTCAGTATTTGCCAGCGACTATATGAATGCTGGCGCAGGAACTTCTACAGTTGTTAAAACTACAGAAACAACTTTAGAGGTTGATTGGAACCTAAAGAAGTTTGGTGACAACAACAGCCCCATAACCAACGTTAATTGGAAAATGACAGTAAACCCAACAACTGGTGAGTGGACTGGTGTGGGAACGGTTGCTGGAAACACCACTAATCTTTGGTATCCGCAACGCACTGGTGTTCGTGAAGTTGCAGGTGAGCCTGTACAAACAATGACTAATGTAACCAATGAAACTTTAACCGCTCAAATTGAAACTCAAACAGCAGTAGTTGCTGATAAGACAGAGGTTAAAGCAGCAGAAGTTGCTGTTCTTACAACCCTTACAGCAGAGAAAACAACAGCAGAGACAGCACTTGCAACATCTCAGACCACATTAACAACAGAAACTCAAACATTGTCTAACCTCCAGGCTGAGAAAACTACTGCTGATGCTGCTGTTGTGTCAACTACTGCTGTTCTTACACAGGTTACAAACGATGCAGCAACTGCTACTTCTGCAGCTAATGCTGCTTTAAATACTGCTAATACTCTTGCAGATGTTGCTGTAGAAAAATCTACTCAGGTTGCGAGTGTAGTCGCCACTGCTGTTTCTCAACTGCCTGTCGTGCAGCCTCAGCCGACAACTCCGCCTCCTGCAACTCCTTCTCAACCAGAAGTTTCTTCTTCAACGCCAACTGAGCCTGCAAATCCAGGAACTCCAACGTCTCCTTCTGACGATGTTTCAACCACTCCTCCTCAGACAGATTCTGAAAGTCCATCTAATCCTCTTCCTCCAACTGATACTGAACCTCAGCCCGATTCTCCATCTCAATCTGAAGGTCAGGAACAATCTCAAGAGCCTTCCGAAGATGAGGCTCAAAACCAAGAATCCAATCAGGAATCTGACCAGAATCCTGAATCTCCTGACGAGCAAGAATCAACTGATGATACGCCTGAACAAGATGAGAGTAACACATCTGATGATGATATTGATAGTTCTGAAGACTCATCTGAAGAACCTACAAACTCAGAAGAAGAACAGCAAACCACAGACCCAGAGTCACCAGAAACAGACCCCGAACAAAGCGGCGAAACTGACGAGTCTCAAAGCGAGAGTAATACTGAAGAATCAGAACAGCCACAGTCAGAAGAACAAGAGCAAGATAATCCGTTGGAAGAAACATCTTCTGATAATACACCAGATGAGGTAATAAGTGAAGCACTGGCTGACGGAAAGCTTACAGATGAAGAAAAGGCCGCCGTTGTAGAAGCTTTGGTTTCTAATTTAGAACCTGGAGAGGTTGTTAGTGTTGAGGCTCTGCAGGAAGCTGGATTAACCTATGAAGACCTACCTCCTCAAACTCCAGTCGACGTTCGTACTGATGAGAACGGTAATCCCGTTATAATTGAAGCAGAGGTTGCTGCGGCGCTAGTCTTATTAGAGAACCCCGCAGAACTCATTGGCGCAATATTCGATGACCCAGGTCAGGTCTTAACAGCACTCGGAAATATCGGTGCTGATATGTCTCCAGAAGAACGAGAAGAAGCAACCAAAATGGTGGTTGCAACTGTTATCGCTGCTGGAGCGGCTCTTAATGCAGTCGGTGCAGCAGTCGGTGGTTCACCCGCACCAAGTGGTGGTGGGGGGAGCAGTAACTCTGGAGGTGGAGCACCTTCTGGAGATAGTAGGGCCGTTAGGAGACGCAAGCCATGAATCTAATTAAGAAGTTAGCACGAGACTTTATTGAGCAAACCTGGACACTTCTTGGAATGTTCATTGCCTGGGTCGTTTTAGACGGTAGCGCTAAGACAGTAGTTGGGTATGCAATTTTGTTCAGCCTTGGTGCTTGGGCAATTACTTACCCTATTCGTAACCCAAAGGAAGAAGATTAATGAAATCAATAGGTAATATTTTATTAAGAATTGTTGCTACTTTTGCAGCTAGCGGACTTTCAGTTATTGGTGCTGGAGCAATTGCAGGCGTGGACACTTTAACGGCTGTTGCTGTTGCTGGTCTTACCGCTGTTGCCGCAGTAGTAGAGAAGCTAGCACGTGGCTTTATGAATGACGGCAAGCTTGACCTTGACGAAATTAACGCGGCATTTGCTGCAGTTGATACAAAGGCTAAGAGCGCAGCTGACCTTCAAGTAGAAGCTAAGCAAAACGGGCACAACATCACAATTGCTGCTGGAACAGGCGCAGTTAGTTATGCAGCCGCAGAAGAGCTGTCAGCTGCTCCAGCTAAGGTTGGAAATCACCAACCAGACGCACATGACCCAGACGACGAGTGGGATAAGGACTAGTTCCTTAAAAACTAAGCCGCATAAGGCACTCTAACGGGTGCTTTATGCGGTTTTACTATTAGAAAGCACCTACAATCGGAGTATGACAATGCTGAGTAAGGGATATAAGCGCTCTGGTGGGCAAGGCGGTGGCAGCAAAGGCGTAGCTGCAAGCGGAATTGAGGCTCTTAGCTCTAGAGCTAGCACTGGTTCTCGCAAATCTATGCCAAAAATGGCATCAACCCAATCAGCAACTAAAGCAATTTACAAAAATAAAGCTAAAGAGCAACAAAAAGCTAATAGATACGTAAAAACCTCATCAACTAAGCCTGCTCCAGCTAAAAAAGCACCTGCAAAAAAAGCACCAGCTAAAAAAACAGTATCTTCTAAACCAAAATCTGAAAAAGCGTTGTCAGCAGAGTATAAAAGTGTAGGTTCTGATACCTCACACCTACCACCAGTTAACTTAACGGGCAAACAATTCAATGGCAAAGCGTAAAAGAAGCAAGGCTTCTATAAAATCAGAAATTACCGCCTCAACTACCTCTTCAGTTAAGGCAGATACGGCGTCTCGCCAATTTAGGGACCGTAAAACCTTTGTCATGTCACCTATTAAGCCTAAAGACACTCATGCGCTACAATGGAACCGTTGGTCCCCATGAGATATAAGGAGTTTTTACAAGCAGAGCCTAGACCAATACAGGTTCAAGACTCTAGATTTGGTTTACGTAAGTTCTTTACAACGGATAAAGAAAAACCTAGTATTGTCGTCTGGAACCAGCCAGGCAAAGGACCAAATGGCGAAAGCCAGAATTAGTATTTGAAAGGACTACAATGGCAGCATCATATCCAGGTTCGGTACGAGTATTTGATACAAAGTTTAATATCACCGACACCGTAGACGCTTCGCACCCCAACTCTTTACAAGAAGAGGTAGTTGCTATGCAGTCTATTATTGGTACAAACCCCCATGTTTCTACTGCTGCTAATCCTACAACCGCTTTTGTCGCCAGCTCCTTTACATACGGAAGCCTTTCTGCACGTATTGCTAACATTGAAAACGGTGTTGTAGCTGATTCACACACTCAGTATCTGCGTAAAACTGCAGACGGTGCTAATAGCAACAGAGTTGACACTGGTAATTCAGCAAATCGCGGAATTATTGTACGAGGGGCTCAAAATCAGACTGCAAACCTTCAAGAATGGCAAAATGACATTGGAGTTGTTCAAGCGGCTGTTACCCCTACTGGATTATATACTGGCACCATAAACGCAACCAACATTATTGGTAGCGTAACCGCAATTCCTCAAGACGCAACAATTGAACAAAAATCTTCTAATTTTTCATTAGTATTAGCTGATAAAAACAAAGTATTTTGGTGTATTAACACTGGTGCGGCTTTAACAGTGACTATTCCTCTAAATGCTAGCCAAGCTTTTCCAACTGGTTCTCAAATAACTTTTATTCGTGGACAAAACCAAAATGTAACGTTTGTTGGAGAATCTGGCACAGTTGTATTAGGCGCAACTCCTGGTCCAAACTTAAGAACGCAGTGGTCAGCAGCCACTCTTATAAAGCTTGCTGAGAATACCTGGACTCTACTTGGCGATTTGAGCGCCTAATGTTAATTAGAGTCGGACCAGTTGACTCCCAGAAAAAAGTACCGCCTGGTGTAGCAACTCTAACCTCAGCAACTGATACTGGGTCTAATAGAAACTTTGATGACGGTGCGTGTAACCTAACATGGACTGCGCCTACATTTGATGGAAAATCACCGCTTGTAGGCTATGACCTTGTTGCTACTCCATCTGACGGTGGTGCAACTATTACTACACAGGTTGGGCTAACAACAACTGGAAATGTTACTGGTCTTCGTTCTGGTATTGAGTACACTTATACAGTTAAGGCTAGAAATCAAAGTAGTACTGGACCTAACTCAGCTGGCAGAGGACCAATTAGAGCTACTACAAAACCCAATATCCCTACAAACGTTTCAGCTTCTAATTTAAATACTGGAAGCACCGCATCAGTTTCATGGTCCGCCCCAGCTAACGGCGGCTCAACAGTTACTCAATATACTGTAAAGATTGTTGGAACTAGTACAACTCTAACAACTTCTGGTACCTCTCTTACCTTTACTGGATTAACTAACGGCAATAGTTATAGTTTTGTTGTTACTGCTACAAACGCAAACGGAACCAGTGCTGAATCAAACCCGTCTAATGTTGTCGGTATTACTCAACCTGCGCCTGCGCCTGCGCCTGCTCCATCACCTAGTGGTAGTACCTGCACAAGTTGTTTCCAAGACACTGGAACTAGCTATTGTTCTGGAGCAAATTTAGTAATTAACCAAACAGACCCTTGTTGTGGAAGAACAACAACGCCAAGAGTTGTTACAGTTAACGGCTGTGCTGCTCCAACTCCAACTGCTCCACCAGTAACATGTTGCCAAGATGACGACGCAGGATTTTGCAGTAACGGTATTTGGTTTCAAAATCGATTCGACCCCTGCGGAAGCACTTACTGCGCCCCAAGAAATACTGGAAGTCCTTGCACCACAAGCGGTCCCTATGATGCAAACACCACATATTGCATATATACCGACTCGTTTGTTCCAACTTCGGGGTACCCAGGAAACTGCCAACCTGCTCCAACTCCAACAGCTGCTCCAACTCCAACAGCTGCTCCGACTCCAACTACTGCTCCAACTCCAACTGCTGCTCCTGGACCTGACGCTTTTGGTTGCCCTCCAGGCACTGGATTTGCTGGCGTTGGTCGAGGATGTATACCTACTGGTCCTGTGCCAACAACTGCACCAACTCCAACTGCCGCACCAGTAGTTGTAACCCCTACTCCACCAGTAGGACCATTTGCACCGTGGCCAGAGTATTTCTACACAGGCGTTGGTGGTCCTCCAGCAGCACCAAGACCGCAATACCCTTACTACTGCTTATCTATTGACAGCATGATTCCTACTCCAAATGGGGATAAAAGGTTATCTGAGTTAAAAATTGGTGACCAGGTTATTTCTG
>Ga0315904_10000226_pt1 | contig 93184 bp, 71 predicted proteins | sample LakEriMetagenome_6_FD_203529 | JGI IMG/M metagenome (GOLD analysis project Ga0315904, IMG submission 203529) | Freshwater fungal communities from buoy surface, Lake Erie, Ohio, United States - Buoy 12 MA120 | ecosystem: Environmental > Aquatic > Freshwater > Lake | place: USA: Lake Erie, Ohio...
ATCACGACCACCAAATACACCAGGAGCCCCCACAGCTTGGTCCGGGGGGCCAGTCGGTGGCACCAGGTGTCACCGCGGGCGTAGCGGTCGAGAAAGTCAGCCCGCATGCAGTTTCTCCGCCGGGGGCTCATCCGAGGGCATGGTTCGGGACAGCAGCCAGCCCAGTCCCAGGACGGTGGTGGTTCCCAGCAGTCCGGCGAGGGCGGTGGCCACCTTGCCCCAGAGCGGATCTTGAGCATTCGTCCCGGGGAGTGGGACGGAGTACTCTTCCAGCAGAAGGGGGTCGGCCGGGGTCGCTCTTGAGTCAAACCCAGTCTCCTGGGCCACTTTCTCCAGACCATCGGGAAGTTCCGATGCGAAAGGGGCGGCGAAGGCCGCAATCAGCAGCGCGGCGACAACTCCCGTACCGACCAGATTCCGCAGATTTCCTGCAGAGACTGTGAGGGGCGTCTGGACCAGATCGGGGCGTTGTAACAGCACCACCGACAGAATCGCCCCCGTGATGAGTGCCTCACCCACTCCGATCAGACTGTGGAAACCGGCCATCAGCAGCCAGACGCGGGAGAGCGGGAAAGTTCCCGCGGGGTAAGAGAGCCAGAACTGCAGGCAGAAGCAGGCAGCCGAGGCCAGCACACTGCACCAGGCGGCCAACATTCCTGCCACGAGGGTGCCTCGGGGGCTGCGAAACCGGTTGCGTATTCCCTGAAACACCATCCAGGCTGTCCCGGGAGCCACCAGAGCCATGTTCACGACATTGGCTCCGTAGGCAAATTTGCCCCCGTCGCTAAACAAGGCCATCTGGACGAACAACACCAGCGAGAGTGCGACGGCGGCCCCCTGCGGACCCAACAGAATTGCAGCTAAAGCTCCGCCGATGAGGTGACCTGAAGCCGGGAGTCCGATCGGGAAATTGACCATTTGCCCGGCAAACACCAGGGCGGCAAGCATCCCGGTGAGGGGGACGGTCCGTGTGGCGAGGGTCTGATCGAGTCTGCGGAAGGCGTGCTGCAGACCGAATGCGGCGATCACACCGGCTCCCAGGCAGACTCCAGGGCTCAGAACTCCGTCGGGGATGTGCATGGAACCGGGGCGTGGAGCGGGAAGTCGAAACGGGAATTTCGAATGTAGGCTGGGAGGCGAGGCCTTGCCAACCGAACGGGGGAGAAACCGGGCTGGCCGCAGGGTGAGACTTCAGGGAAAAAACAGCAATTTGCCGAAAAATCGCGAGAAAAACGCTCTTGACCGGAAAAGCCTGCGGAATTCTCCGGGAGGAGCATTGAGATTGATCGTCAGGAGACGAAACCTCCGCAGTACCGGGCCGAACGCTACCAAAGCGACTCAAGTCAATACCAGTCTTGGATCGAAAAACTGTGTCAGACGTTTTGCGCCGAAAAGGATGCCAGGGATGCAATCCCCCACCAAGGGGTTGTCTGGCAAGAACATTGGTTCAGAACGGGGATGGAATGAAGTTTCGCGACTCGGTTCGTCGGTTTCAGGTTTGGTGAAGCCGAGGGATGTGGGAGCCGGGATTTGTTCCTCCAACCGAGAGCCAAGAGCAACTGGCCAACGACGGATCCGCAAACCTCGGATGCCGGTTGTGTTTGGGGCTCGGTTCGCGACTGAGTTTGAGTCTGGTCGTGTGTCTGATTTGTGAATCGCCACTTTCGGCGACAGACCGCTGAGGCGAAAAACCGACAGCCGTCTTCCACCAACTCGAGGATTGTTTCGACCCAGAACCGTGCTGGCATGCCAGGAGGACCACATGGCAAGGACCGCCGCGCAGCACGGTAGAAACGATTCTCCAGAGGGCCCGCATCCCTCTGCCGTACCGACTGACAAGTCACTGGAGAGCCCGCCATGAAGACGATCTTTACTACTGGACAAGTAGCTAAGATCTGCAAAGTTGCCCCCCGTACTGTGAGCAAGTGGTTCGATTCAGGCCGCTTGCGCGGCTATCGAATCCCCGGTTCGCAGGATCGGCGGATTCCCCGTGAGCATCTCATCCGGTTCCTCAAGGAACACGGGATGCCGCTGGGTGAACTCGAAGATGAAGCAGTGGGCAAAATTCTGATCGTTGGAGCTGAGGCCTCGATCCGCGGTGGCCTTCGCGAACAAATGAGTGCTGACACGTTCAAGCTCGACTTCGCCAACAGCGGATTCGAAGCCGGAATCCAGGCCGAGTCGCTGCACCCCGATTGCGTGGTGATCGACTTCGTCATGGGGCGCAGCGAAGCCCTCATGATTGCCCAGAACCTCCGCAAGAACGCCGAGTACGCCGATGTCGTGCTGGTGGGACTGCTGAGCGACGAAGACAACACGAGCGGTTTCGACCGTTCGATCTTCAGCGAAACCTTCCGGAAACCATTCGACACGGCCCTGCTGGCCGAACGGATTCGCACCCTGGTCAGCCGCCGCAAGCAGTTGGCCTAGTGATCGGGGGTCTTTCGTTCGCGGCAGTTCACTTCCGGCACCAGTTCAGCGAAGCCAGGGACGGCCCGCCCCGGAAGTTTGGTCCCTCCGACTGCCCGTCGAACGCGGGATGACCGCTGTTTTCGCCGACCGGCCCGCTCAGAACTCTGAGCCGGGCCGGTTCGCTTTTTCATCCGGATCCCTCATCGAAGGGCCCGCCGCCTGGAACCAACCGGACCGGCAAGTGGCAGGCCAGTGAGGTTGCTCGGTATCTTCGCGTCTGATTGTCCCGGCGCGGTGCTGTCCCGAGGCCTGGCCGGGAGATCGTCCAAAGCGACCCCCTGTTTACTTCGCTCATGGCTTCGCACCCGGCAGAGTCGCTGCATAAATCAGACCGGTCGCTGTGGAGCCGGAAATGGCCCTGGTGGTTGCTGGGACTGGCGGCCTCCGTAGCCGTCTCCCTGCAGCTCGATCCGGCAGGTGATCATCCGGGAGGCTGGTCGGGGCCGGGCATCACAACCGACGAACCGCTGAACGTCGCCCAAGGGGTGCTGCTCGCGGATCGGGTCTTCAACCTCGACCTGACAGGTTTCCGTCGAGTGGATGCGGCACTGCCCGACTACCCTCCGCTGGGCCGCGTCGCTCTGGGGTTGGGTCATGAGATCGCCTGGATGCTCTGGCCCCCGGCTGAGACCGGGGCCGCCTACTCCATCGCCTGTGCGCGGATCATGCCCGCGTTGTTGTTTGGGGTGACGGTGGCCTTGGTCGGTTGGACGGCAGCTCGCCGGTGGGGGCCCGCGGCGGGAATCTGGGCTGGGTTCTCTCTGGTCCTGATGCCCCGCAGTTTCGGACATGCGCATTTGGCTTCCCTCGAGACTGCCATCAACCTGGGATATCTCGTGACCCTGTTGGCGGCCCTCGGGGCGTGGGATGCCCTTGGCCGATCAAACCAGCGACTGGCCCCGGGGAACGAAACATGGTGGTGGTCGGCCCGACTGGTCCGTTCGGCCCTGTGGACCGGGCTGGCGCTGGGGGGAGCGTGGCTGATCAAGATCCAGGCGATCTTTCTGTTGCCCGTGCTGGCGATCTGGGGTTTGTTCTGGCTGCGCGGCCGGGCCGTCCTCTGGGGGCTGATGGTGGGAGGAATCGCGGCCCTGGTCTTCGTCGCGGGTTGGCCCTGGCTGTGGGACGATCCCCTCGGGAATGCCCGGCTCTACCTCGGCAAGACCACCGCCCGGGCGACGATCAAGGCGTGGTATGTGGGGCAGCCCTGGGCCGATCGGGACCTTCCTTGGCACTACCCGTGGGTTCTGTGGGGCACCACGGTCCCGCTGGGGTTACATCTCGTAGGGATCTGGGGAGTGATTCAGTCCGCGCGGGATTGGCGGAAGGCGGCGGCAGAATCTCTGTTTCTGTTGGGCCTGGCCATTCCCCTGATCGTTTTCAGTCTTCCCGGGATCGCGGTCTACGACGGCGAACGTCTGTTCTCGATCATCTTTCCCCTCTGGGCCTTGCTGATTGGACGCGGAGCGGGAGCAGTGGCCGTGTGCTGGCACTCCAAGGGGCGAAATCGGGCGGTGGTTGAGTTCGTCAGTCTGCTGCTGTTAGTGACCCAGGGGTGGGGATTGTGGGCGCTGTCCCCGGCCTGGCTCTCGTATTACAACGCGGTGGCAGGGGGCCTGAAGGGGGCTGTCACGCTGGGATTGCCCCCCAGCTACTGGGGGGACGGATTGACTCGCGACCTGTGGCGGGAAATCGACCAACATGTACCGTCTGGAGGCACTCTGGCCTTGGCCCCCACGCTCTACGAGTCTCAGGCCGGGGAGTTCCAGAAACAATTGCCGGTTGGCCGACAGCAGCGTTGGACGTTGGTTCCCTTCGGGACCCGGGAGGCAGAACAGGCAGAGTATGTGCTGCTGATCAACCGGCCGGAATACCTGCCCCCGGAGTATCGGAATCTGACAACGGCCGATTTCGTAGTCAGCACGACCCGGGAGGGGGTCTGGCTGTCGGGATTGAAACGGCTGGACTCCTCCCCCCCTCAGCCGTGAATAACGACCATCTTTTCTTCGGTCATTTCACGGATGGCGTAGTGCGGTCCTTCTTTTCCCAGACCGCTGTCTTTCAGACCCCCGTAGGGCATCAGGTCGGCCCGCCACTGGGTTCCCCAGTTGATATGCAGATTGCCGCTGTCCACTTCCCGGGCGAACCGTAGGGCACGCGCGATATCGCGAGTGAAGAGTGAAGCCGCCAGGCCGTAGGGGCTGTCGTTCGCGAGGCGGATCGCCTCATCGAAACTGTCGACCCGAGTCACCGCGACGGCGGGCCCAAACAGCTCCTCACAACTGATGCGCAGGCCAGGGGCGACGTCAGCGAGGATCGTGGGTTCGAAGAGGGTCCCCTCCCGCTTTCCGCCGGTGACCAACCGGGCCCCGCCGGAGACCGCTTCCTGGACCCATGCTTCCACACGACAGGCATCCTGTTCGCGAATCATCGGCCCCATCCGGGTGGCCGGGTCGAGTGGATTGCCAGTCCGCAGCTCTCTGACCCGGGGGGTCAGTGCATCGAGAAATTCGCCGTAGGCCTGGGGAGTGGCCAAAATCCTCTGGGTCGAGATACACACCTGACCGGCATTGGAGTAACCCGACACGGCGACGAGGGATGCGGCCTGTTCAATGTCGGCATCGTCGAGCAGGATCACCGGACTGTTGCTGCCGAGTTCCATCGTGACCCGCTTGACCCCCGCCATACGGCAGATGGCGTCGCCGATGGCATAGCTGCCGGTGAAGCTGATCTTGCGGATGCGGCGGTCAGTACACAGCGCCTTGCCCAATTCGCCGCCTCCCCCCGTGACACAGGCGATCGCCTGGGGCGGGAGCCCGGCTTCCAGCAGGATTTCCACCAGTGTGAGGGCCGACAACGGAGTGTCGCTGGCCGGCTTGATGCAGACGGCGTTCCCCGCGGCAAGGGCAGGTCCTACCTTGTGGGCAACCAGATTCAACGGGAAGTTGAACGGGGTGATGGCCGCCACAATCCCACAGGGAACCCGCAGGGTGAACCCGAGTTTTCCCTTCCCTCCCGGTGCGGCGTCGAGGGGAATGACTTCGCTGCTGATACGGCGGGCTTCATCGGCCGACACATCGATCGTTTCGCGGGCCCGGCTCGCTTCGAAGGTTCCCTCGGCCAGGGTCTTGCCCTCTTCCTGGCTGATGGTGCGTCCCAACTCGGGTTCACGTCCCTGCATGAGCACCGCCGCCCGGCGCAGGATCGCCGAGCGGTCATACGCCGGCATGTCACGCATCAGCCGGGCCCCTTCGACCAGCCCGGTGACCGCCAGGTTCACATCGTCGGGAGTCCCGTGAGGCACCGTGTCGATCACCTCGCCGTTGTACGGATTGCGGACTTCGATCGACCGGGGTCGGTCTTGCCACTGGCCTGCGAGAAACATCTTCATCGGAGCGACGCCTTGGCACTGCGGAGAGGAGGCAACGGGAACAGCCCGCGGTTTGCAGCTTAGCCGGTCTTCCGCCAGGTCAACAGGGGCAGGCTGTGAGTCTGGCCACGAGGGATCGGCGGCAGAGACAGCCTTGGTTCCAGGCGGTTCCGCAGATTGATGCGGGTTTGATCCTGTGATGAGGATCAGACGCCCGCGTTGTCATTCTGATTCCCCCGGATGAGGCCGCCGACCGCGTGGGCCAGTCTGGCTGTCATGGAGATGGCAATCCGGTATCTTGCGGGCCGGCATTTCCTTCCCCGCATTGATTCCGCCATGCACTGGATTCGACTCGGACTGCTTACACTGCTGCTGACGGTGGTTTCCCGGGAGGCTCAAGCCGGGGGAGAATCACCTCTTCCTCCCGGAGAAGAAGTCGGTACGTTTGTACTCGACGATCCCGGGTTGGAAGTGCAGCTTGTGGCCAGTGAGCCGGCGGTACGCAGCCCGGTGGCACTGGCGTGGGATGCCTCGCAACGGCTGTATGTGGCCGAGATGATTGGTTATCCCGAGACTCCCGGACTGGGGCGAATCACCCGGCTCGAAGATCGTGACCGTGACGGACGCTACGAGCACGTCCAGGCGTTTGCCGGGGGATTCGACTTTCCCGCTTCGGTCATGCCCGTCGAGGCGGGGGTGCTGGTTGCCGATGCTCCGCATATCTGGTTGCTGCGCGACACCAATGAGGATGGCGAGGCAGATGAACGCCAGATTGTCTGGACAGGTTTTCGACCCGGATCCCAGCAGTTGCGAGCGAATGCTCTGCATTGGGGCCCCGACAACTGGATCCACGGTGCGAATGGCCGCAACGATGGAGAGGTGACTCGTCCCGAGGGGGGCGGAGCGATCTCCATCCGGTCGCGCGATTTCCGCTTTCGACTGCAGCCGGCCGCGTTTGAAGCCGTGGTCGGACAAAGCCAGTTTGGCCAGGTCCATGATGATTGGGGCCGGCGGTTTCTTTCCTGGAACACCATTCCCGTTCGACAGCAATTGCTTCCGGGCTGGTTTCTCGAGGCGTGTCCCGACCTGGCGTCGCTGGCGATTGTCGACGTCGCCGAGCCCGGAGATTCCGGTGAAATCTTTCCTCTCAGTCCGCCCCCGCGACAGTTCAACGCCGAGCGGGCGAGCTTTTACAACGCCCTGTGCGGCCTGACGATTTTGCACAGCCCTTTTCTGGGGAGCGACTACGAGGGGAATGCGTTTGTGGGAGAGTCCCTGAGCAACCTCGTGATTCGCCGAAAGCTCGATGCGACCGGCGTTGTCGCCAGGACGCAACGGCCCAATCCCAAAAGTGACTTTCTGGCCTCCAGCGACTCGTGGTTTCATCCCGTGTTTCTGGCGACTGGACCCGATGGGGCGTTGTATCTCTGCGATTTCTACCGTCCTTTGGTCGAGCATCCGATTTATGTGGTCTCTGAACAGGCACGCCGTGAGATCGACTGGCGGCAGGGAGCTGAGCATGGCCGCATCTGGCGCGTTTCCCGCCGGGGAGAGCGACAGACGCGCCAGCCCCCCGTGCCTCCGGCGGATTTGTCTTCGTCGGAACTGGTCGCCCGACTCGAACATCCTGTCGGCTGGCAGCGGGATACGGCCCGGCGTGTGCTGGTTGAGCGCAGACTGCACCGTCTCGCAGGTGACGTGCGCCGTGTCTGGTCGTCGGCGGCCACCGCGCAGGGACGACTGCAGGCCATGTGGACGCTGGAGGGATTGGGGGAGCTGAAAGTGGCTGACCTGCAGAGCGCTCTGTCCGATGAATCAGATCTGGTCCGGTGCCAGGGAATTGCCCTTTCCGGGTCACTGCTGCCGCAGGATGAGACACTGCGGCAGACGTGTCGGAATCTGGCCGGTCAGGGTTCGTCGTTGATCCGCTTCCAGTTGGCGTTGTCTTCGGTGAAGTGGCAGGACGAGGAGCGCGGAGAACTGCTGAAGTCGCTCATTCGTCTGGCTCCGGGAGAGTCTCCGCTGACCGAGGTGGTGCTGGCGGTCGCGGCACGAACGCCCGGCCAAATGCTGGATGTGGTGGGTCAACTGGTTCGTGATGAGCCGCAGGCGTGGCTGAGTCCCGATGACGGACGAAGCCGATTCCTGCGTGGAGTGGGACGCCGGCTTGGAGTGGATCCGCTGGACGAACACGATGCAGAGGGGCTCGAAAATCTGTTGCAGCTGGCACGCGACCGAAGTGAACCCGCGGGTGTGGGTTGGATTCTCGCGGGGATGTCGGAAAGTGGAGTTCCGCTGGGAAAGTCTCTGAAAGCAACGTTGGCCTGGAAGGACCCGGCCCTGGTCGACTGGGCCCGCCGGATGGTGCTGGAAAAGCTGGATTCGGAGGTGAAGCCAGCCGATCCAGCGATGTGGGCCGCCCCGTTGGGACTGCTCGTCTGGGGCGAGCCTGATGCGACGCTCCGTGATTTGATGCGTCTGGTGAAACGGGGACAACCGGCAGAAGTGCAGTCGCTGGCCGCCTTTGTCATCGGGGAAGTGGCGACGCCGTCCTCGGTTGAGGAACTGCTTGGGGTGTGGACCGAGGCGGGAACGCCTGCCCGTCGGGAGTTGTTGCGGGGGGCCGCCCGCTCACTTGCTCTGGGGCAAATGGTGTTGGAGGGATGGCGGGAGGGAATGATTTCGCCGGCCGATTTCCCGGCCGACATTTTGGTGACACTGGTGCAGTCGGACTCCGTCGATTTGCGGGGGCTTGCCCGGGAAGTCGCTCGGGCGGTGAACACCGATCGACGACAGGTGGTGGACGCTCATCAGGAGGCCCTCTCCCATCGGGGAAACGCCCTGGCAGGGGCCCGGTTGTTCCGACAGCATTGTCTGGTCTGTCACCAGGTCCAACGGGAGGGGGGGGCGGTGGGGCCGGATCTGTCAGGAATCGGGGGTCGGCCGCGCGAGGCGGTGCTGGTTGACCTGCTCGATCCCAATCGCCAGGTGAACCCCAACTTTGTCGTCCAGTCGGTGGAATTGAAATCGGGAGTGGTGGTATCGGGGCTGATTATGGCCGAGACCGCACAAACCCTGGTCCTCAAGCGGGCGGATGGAAGTACGGAGCAGATTCCCGTGGCCGGCATCGTGGAGGTCCGCAGCACTGGTCAATCGTTGATGCCCGAAGGATTTGAACAGAAGCTTCCCGGGACATCTCTCGCAGACCTGCTGGAGTTCCTGGGGAACCCCAGTCGGGACCTGCTGCGCCAAGCGGGCCGGGAAGAGTCCCGGGAAGAATGACACGTTGTCCTTGAATTCCGGAGGGGAAATGCGATTCAATTCGGAAGCGTCTGGTTCGGCGACAGCGGACGCCCGCGCGGTGACTGTGCCTGGAACTCGGGATGGAACGGGTGGCGTCATGCCAAATGCGCGTCGTGGCTGGGGTTGGGCCCTCGCTGGTGTCGGCCTGCTGAGTGTGTTCACCGCCGTTGGGCGTGGGGATGACCAGCGGGGATCTTCCGCCAATCCGCACTTCCACCGGGAAGAGATCCCGGAAGTTCCCCAGACCCAGGCGGGCATTACGCCGGCCCAGAGGCGAATGGGTGAGGACTGGCCCGAGTTTCTGGGGCCCCGGGGAACGGGGATCTCGGGAGAGACGGGACTCTTGCCGGAATGGGCCGCGAAGGGGCCGCCGGTGTTGTGGAAAAAGAAGGTGGGTGAAGGCTACGCCGCCCCGTCGATCCGGGGCGACCGGCTGGTGTTCTTTCATCGCATCGAGGACGAAGAGCGAATCGACTGTTTTGTTCCCGAGACCGGGGCGGAGGTCTGGAGTCACTCGTACCCAACCAGTTTCAGTGATCCCTACGGATACAATGGCGGTCCCCGCTGTTCTCCGCTGCTGACCGCTGAGCACTGCTTCACCTATGGAGCCGAGGGGAAGCTCACGTGCCTCGATCTTGCGTCCGGAAAACAGATCTGGCAGCGTGATACGCAGAAAGACTTCCGGATTCCCCGCGGTTTTTTTGGCGTCGGTTCGACTCCCGTTCTGGATGGCGACCGGTTGTTTGTGATGGTGGGCGGGCACCCCAAGTCGGGGATGGTCGCCTTCGATCGGAAGACCGGGAAAACACTCTGGGAAAACGTTGGCCCGGAAACATTTCCCAATGCCCCCATGCGGATCGAGCGCGACCGGCCTCCCGCCAAGCTGGCCAGTTACTCGTCTCCATTGCTGGCCACGATTCACGGCCGCAAACATCTACTCTGTTTCATGCGGCCGGGACTGGTCTCGCTCGAACCCGAGACGGGCGAGGTCAACTTCGCCACCTGGTTCCGGTCGCCAATTCATGATTCGGTCAATGCGGCCCGACCGGTGGTGACCGGCGACCAGATTTTTCTCTCGGCGGCATATGAGACCGGTGCCTTGATGCTGAAGGTCCAGCCCGATGGCAAGGGAGCGGAAGAAGTCTGGAAAGACCTTGACGCAATGCAAACGCACTGGTCCACCACCATCGAGCATCACGGTTTTCTGTACGGCTTCAGCGGACGGCACGAACCGGGCTCGAACCTGCGATGCCTGCGGGCGAGTGATGGTGAGCTGATGTGGCGAACCCGCGATGTGAACGAAGACGAAGAACCCGACCCGAAGGCAGGCCTGGGGGTCAGTGTTCCCAGGTACTATGGCCGCGGCTCAGCTATCCTCGCAGATGGTCGGCTGATCGTGATGGGAGAACGGGGAACCCTGGCCCTCGTCGATCTGAATCCCAAAGAGTTTCGGGAGATCAGCCGGGTGAAATTTCCCGAGATGGGCTATCCGTGCTGGACGGCACCCGTGCTCTCACGCCGGCGGTTGTTCATCACCGGGGCCCGTCAGTTCCGGGGGCTGGGTGGGTTCACCGATTATGAGTACCACCTGATTGCGCTCGACCTGGCTGCGGAATGAATGCCCCGGCGGCACTCTGGCCCCCACCTTGAAAATGAAGAGGATGTTCCGATGTTGTCGCGTGTGCTGGAACCGGAAGTGATGGACACGGCCGAGGAGGCACTCGACTACGACACGATGGATCATTCGTTCGTGAATGGTCTGTTTGCCGATCAGTTCGCCCAGTTGCTGCAGAACAGCACCGACCGGCCTGCGGGGCGCTGCCGGGTTTTGGATGTGGGAACGGGGACGGCCCAAATCCCGATTGAGATTGTCCGGCGCCGGCCCGATGTCGACATCGTGGCGATTGACCTGTCCCGCGAGATGCTGAAATTGGGGCAGCGCAATCTGGAGCGGGCAGGAGTGACCGCGGCCATTCGCCTGGAACTGGTGGATGCCAAGCGACTTCCGTATGCATCGGCGAGTTACGACGCCGTCATTTCGAACAGCATCATTCACCACATCCCGGAGCCGCTGCATTCTCTGCGCGAGATGGTGCGGGTATTGCGACCCGGCGGTGCCTTGTTTGTGCGGGACCTGATGCGTCCGACTGATCAGGCGATCCTGGAATGCCTGGTCGAGCAACATGCCGCCGGTGCCAATCCGCACCAGCGGCGGTTGTTCGCCGAGTCGTTGCGGGCCGCCCTGACCGTCGATGAAGTGGCCCACCTGTTACAGCAGGTGGGCCTGCCGTCCTCCTGGGTGACGGCTACCAGCGACCGGCACTGGACGATCTGTTCGCACTGAGACTCCCGAAAGCCATGATCAACCCCCGAAGTAGTCAGGCGGGAAACCCTTCGGTGAATGACAGGTGACTGAGAACCAGATCAGGGTTTGAGATTGCGGTCGAGGAATTCCCACATTCCGCGGACCGAATCCTCGAGTTTCTTGCCTCCCCAGCCATGTCCGTCCCCCAGCATCAGTTCGACGCGTCCAGGGATACCGGCGTTGGTGAGGGCTTCGGCCATGAACCAGGCCTGTTCTCCCGGGACCAGCGGGTCCTTGGTTCCCTGCATCAACAGCATGGGGGCGTCGCCGGCGTTCACATAGGTGATGGGCGAGGCCTTCTTGTAGGCTTCGGGCATTTCCTCCCGGGGTCCTCCCAGGAAGTTCTTGAGAATGCCTTGAGACACTTCGGGTAGTGTGGCGGACAGATCTGTCGGGCCGACGAAGTCGACCACCACCTGTACCTTGCTCGACTGATCGTGCCAACCCCCTTCGCCCTCCAGGCCATCAGCGGGATCCATCGTTCCCAGCATCATGGCCAGGTGGGCACCGGCTGAGAATCCGACTGCACCGATCCGGTCGGGACGGATCTTGAGGTCCTTGGCGTGGGCTCGCAGCCAGCGGATCGCGCACTTCACATCTTCCACCTGAGCCGGGAAGCGATGCTTGGGGGCCAAACGATAGCCGATGGTGGCCGAGGCATAACCCTTTTGAGCCGCCTCGATGGCCTGTGCCGTATGGTCTTCTTTCTTGCCCCCCGACCAGCCGCCACCATGGATGAACACCACGACGGGAAACGGACCATTGCCTGTGGCGGGACGAGCGAAATGGAGGGTCAACGGCTCTCCGCCACCGGTGCCATACTGCACATTCTGCTGCAGCAGATAGGAGGGTTGGGGGGCGGCCCCCACCAGGGGCGAGGCAGCCGCGTCGCGCGGCTTGTTGGTACGGGTGAACTGACCTCCGCGGACCTTCATCGCGAGACTGTAGACCTGCTTGTCGCACGTCATGTAGAGCGTCTTGCCGTCTGGTCCGCCAAACGCCACGTTTGAACAGAACTCGGGAATGGGGATGAGGCCCAGGGAGACCCCATCGCGATCGACCACCCAGACCCCGCCGCTGCCCGAGAGGTAGAGGTTGCCCCGTTCGTCGATGGTGAAACCGTCGGGAGCCGTCCGCTTGTCAGCGGCGACGGGAGGATCGAAAAAGAGCCGGCCGGCACCGACGGTGCCGTCGGCCTGAATGGGATACCGTCGCCAGTTCATCGGACCATCGTCGGCCACGTACAGCCAGCGCCCGTCGTTCGAAACCTTGAGTCCATTGGGGACCTGCATGTCCTCAATGATCTTGCGTGAGGTGCCGTTGGCTGTCAGCAGGTGCACGGCACTGGTTTTGTTCTTCCCGTCGAAATCGGGATCGGTGAAGTAGATGTCTCCGTTGGGAGCCTGGGCGACATCGTTGGGCTGGTGCAGCGCGGTGTTGAACAGCAGCACCTGGGTGTCGGTCGGTCCATTCGGACCGATGGCGTAACTGAGGATGCGATGACCAAACGCCTGGGCACCGATCAATCGTCCATCGTTTCCGAGGGCCATACCGTTGACTCCCTCGGTTTTGTCGGCCCAGACAGTCACCTTGCCGGGCTCGTCGAGACAAAGAATCTGGGTATCGGCCTTTTCTTTTCCAAACGCCGTGAAATACAGCTTGCCGGTCACTCCGTCCCAGACCGGGCCTTCGAAAAAACGAGGATCGCTGTAGACCGATACCAGTTTCGCATTCGTGGCCACGGTCGAGGGCCAGCCAGTTTCCTGGGCCTGCAGTGGTGCCAGGCAGACGGCCAGGGATACTTGCCAGACCACCAGTGAGAGACACAGTCGTTTCTTCATGGCGCGAAGCTCCGTGCGACGGGCGACATCGAAAGTTCCAGACTGCCAGACGATAACGCCGCGATTTGCGAATGAAAAGGAGTCCGAGATCCGTCATCGTCTCTGCCGGCAACCGAAGCGGGCTCGGTCGCATTCCCGGGGGCATCAAGCTGCCGAGCGGTGCATCGCGATCTGGCAGTCAGCGAATGATTGGGGCACGGCGGGACTTCCCTGTGGAGCCGGAACTCAAATGCCAATCAAACTCACCCGGCCCGGGGCGTTACCGGGCGCATCACCAACAGCGCGAGAGGGGGCAGACAGACACGGATGCTGTGGGGCTGGCCATGCAGGGGGATCGGTTCAGAATAGACCCCTCCCAGATTGCCCAGATTGCTTCCCCCGTAGATGGCGGCATCGCTGTTGAACAGTTCGGTGAAATAGCCGTTGGCAGGAACTCCGAGACGATAGCCATCGCGTGGGACTGGGGTGCAGTTCATCGCAACAATCAGGAAATCCCTGGGATTTCTTCCGAGTCTGAGCCAGGCGAACACGCTATTGGCCGAGTCGTCGCACGAAATCCACCGGAATCCTTCGGATTGCATGTCGAGCTCATGCAGGGGGAACGACTCGCGGTAAATGCGGTTGAGATCCCCCACGAGCCGGCGGACACCATCATGGGAGGCATGCCCGCAGAGCGCCCAGTCGATCTCCTGGTCATGGTTCCACTCGGTCCACTGGCCCAGTTCGCCTCCCATGAACAGCAGCTTCTTGCCAGGGGTGGTGTACTGGTACGCGTACAACAGGCGCAGGTTGGCGAACCGCTGCCAATAATCTCCCGGCATCTGCGACACCAGTGAACGCTTGCCGTGCACCACTTCGTCATGGGAGAGGGGCAGGACGAAGTTCTCTGTGAAGGCATAGACCATCCGGAACGACAACTCATTCTGGTGGTACTGACGGTGTATGGGATCGCGCCGCAGGTAGCGCAGGGTGTCATTCATCCACCCCATGTCCCATTTCATGGTGAACCCGAGGCCCCCCGTATAGACCGGACGTGAAACGCCTCCCCAGGCGGTCGATTCCTCGGCGATGGTGACCACGCCGGGAAATTCGCCGTGGACGATGGTGTTGAGATCCTGCAGGAATTGGACCGCCTCGAGGTTTTCCCGGCCGCCGTAGGGGTTGGGAATCCACTCTCCCGGTTTGCGGGAGTAGTCGAGATACAGCATCGAGGCGACGGCATCGACTCGCAGCCCATCGACGTGATAGACATCGAGCCAGAATCGCGCGCTCGAGAGCAGGAAGTTGCGGACTTCAGTCCGTCCGTAGTTGAAGACCAGTGTGCCCCAGTCGGGGTGCGATCCCTGGCGGGGATCTTCATGTTCGTAGAGACACGTCCCGTCGAATCGCTCCAGGCCGTGCGCGTCGCTGGGGAAATGGGCGGGAACCCAGTCGACCAGCACCCCGATGCCATTCCGATGGCAGTGATCGACGAAATACATGAAATCGTGGGGAGTTCCAAAGCGGCTGGTGGGTGCGAAGTAGCCGGTGGTCTGGTAACCCCACGATCCGTCGAACGGATACTCGGTGATCGGCAGCAATTGCAGGTGGGTGTAGCCCATTTGATGGGCGTAGTCGACCAGCATGTGGGCCAGTTCGCGATAGTTGAAAAATGCCCGGCCATCGCGGGGACGCCGCCATGAGCCAAGTTGCACTTCGTAAATCGAGACGGGTTGTTCCAGCCAATTGGTCCGTTCCCGTCGCCGCAGCCAGTCGAGGTCGTGCCAGTCGTAGCCCGAAAGCTCGTAGACAATCGAGGCGGACTTGGGACGCAATTCGGCGTGGAAGGCGACAGGATCAGACTTCTGCTCGATCTGACCAGACTGCTCCTGCAGCGAATACTTGTAGGCCATCCCGTGGCACAACCCCGGGACGAAGCCCGACCAGATCCCGGCATCGGAGGAACCCAGCTGATGCCGCCCGTGTTCCCATCCATTCGCGTCGAACACGACCGAAACCTCGCGGGCGTTGGGAGCCCAGACAGCGCAGCGGCTGCCGGCGACACCATCGACCGAATCGGGATGGGCACCCAGCAGCGAATACATCAGACAGTGGGTTCCAGACTGCATGGAAGCGAGGTCGTTCGGGCTGACACGATATCCGGAGGCCATGGTCTGGCCCTTCACCGGAGTGGATGGTGAGGCACTGGAGCGGGCCATCAGAGGTTAGGCAAACAAATCGCGGGCGGCCTGGCCCTTGCCGTCTTCTGTCGCGTAGAAAGGTCGGCGTTCCACCTCGAACGAGGTGGCCGGGCTGATTCCCATCGCGGTGAAGATGGTCGCATGCAGGTCCCGCACTGAGATCGGATTCTTGATGGCGATGCAGGGGCGCTCCGGAGCGGTTTCCCCATACAGGAACCCCCGCTTGATTCCCCCGCCAAACATCAGCACGCAGGAGGCTCCGGTGAAATGCCGGTGCATGCCATAGTGCTTCAGTTCCCGCAGGACATCGGTGGGGGCCGTGGCCTGGTCTTTCGCCGTAGATCCGGGGACCCCCTCGATAATCATGTCGCGGCTGAATTCGCTGGCCAGCACGACAAGGGTCCGGTCGAGCAGCCCCCGTGATTCCAGATCACGGATCAGCGTCGCGATGGGGCGGTCGATCTCGTGGTGCAGCCGGTCCACCGTCTCATGTCCATTGGCATGGGTATCCCAATGGACAAAGGGAATGTACTCGGTGGTGACCTCGACATACCGGGCTCCCGCCTCGACCAGCCGTCGGGCCAGCAGACATCCCTGGCCAAACCGGCCGGTGTTGTAGCGATCAAAGCTTTCTTTGGGCTCCCGGGAAATGTCGAAGGCCTCCCGATCCGCGGAGCCCAGCAGGCGGTGGGCGTTCTCGAGAGAACGGAGCAGCGAGTCTTGCCGGAATTCGCTGGCGTCGGTTCGCTTGAGAAGTTCCTTGTAGAGTCTCTCGCGCTTCGAGAAGCGCATCGGGTCCATCCCACGAGGGGGTTTGACCGCCCGGGCCGCCTCTTCCGGAAAAGGCAGGTTCATCGGGCCATGGTCGCTGCCGAAAAAGCCGGCCTGGGTGAAAGCCTTGATCTCTTCGTTTTCGCCAATCCCTTCGAGCCTCTGGCCAATGTTGATGAACGCCGGGATCACCGGGTTGCGGGGGCCCAGGACCCGCGACATCCACGCCCCAATATGGGGTGCCGCCACCGTCTGGGGAGGAACATATCCAGTATGCCAGTGATACTGGTGACGCGAATGCAGAATGCTTCCCAGGTCGGGCAGCACATGCGAGCGAATCAGGGTGCCCCGGTCGAGCACCTGACCGATTTCTTCCAACCCCTCGCAGATTTTGATGTTGTCGACCGCAGTGTCGATCGAGCGGAACGTGCTCATCACCTTCTCGACTGGCGTGCCGATCTCGAACGGATGATAGCGTTTCGGGTCAAAGGTCTCGGGAGCGGCCATGCCCCCGGCCATCCAGAGCACGATACAGGCGTCGGCTGTAGCTGGGGGGGCCTTGTCCGAACCATCTTCGGCGGTCAGCAAGCGGGGGGCTGCCCCCGCCCAGGCGGCTGCCGAAGCGGCGGAGAGTTGCTGCAAAAACAGACGGCGAGCCTGCTGCTCATTCCGGGACGGGATTCCCTTTTCGGGGCAATCGGGGTGGAACATCTCAGAATCCTCCGAACGTGTCCTGGGGGACAGTCCTTTAACCATCTTGAAACGGGTGTGAAAACGACTTTCGGCCTGTGTGCCATCTGGCAGAAGGGAGATCCGTCGTTCAGGCGGACTGAGACGATGGCGACACTCTCGTCAGCGAACGTGGAGAAACTCGGGTTGCAGCACCAATGACCACAACAGATCTTCCACGTCGGGGGCCTGCGGGTTCTTCCCCAGGAACTGGAGCGCGGCTTCCCGGGTGTGGTCACTGGGGGGATGGGACGTGCCAAAGGTGTACAACCAGTCGACCAGTTCGGCCGGACGTTCGGCGAAACGCCTGGCAAGACGCTGTGCGCCCGCCTCGAGCATTGCTTTCAGGGCATCGCCATTGGCCAGTTCCAGGGCCTCCAGCGTGGTGAACTGAGTGGGCCGGCTGGTCACAATTTGATCTCGGTTGGGCCTTCCCAAAGCCCGCATCAGTTCATCCGCCTTGACCAGAGCGGCCCGAACCCGGGCCCGTTGTGGGTCGAGCGCCTCTTCCAACGCTTGCGACGGCGCATCGCCGATCCTGCCCGACCAGACGGTGGGTTCGGCCAAGGTAACGGCTGGTGCCCAATCTTGCGGGTCGGCAGAGAATTCTCCCTCGCCATCGGGAACCCTCCGCGTCCAGCGCCAGTCGGGCCCCGTGGTGATGGTGATCAACGGCTGGCCGGGAATGCGGATCTGTCCCACCACCAGCAGTCCGGCGGGATTGGGGCCTTCGCCCCCGTTTTTGGCCACAATGCGAAGCGTGTTGTCTCCCGCCCGCAAGAAATCGACTGGTGAGACGACTTCGACAGTCTCCCAGTTTGCATCGGCGGCAATGCGGCGACCGTTGACGAACAGGACATAGTCATTGTCGCAGGTCAGGGCGATTGCGGCGTCCTGGGGTAGAACGGGCAGTTTGAATGACACTTCGAAAGTGGCCGTCTCTCCGCCGGGAGAGGCCGACTGTTTCTGATCGTTTGTCCAGATCCACCGGGCCTGTGGCCGGGAGCCCGGATTGCCAGGGGCCACCCGCCGGGTCACAACCGCGTCGGCCTTGGCAGGATGACTGCCGGTCAGTTGCCAGACGGCGTCGACGAACTGCTCCGCCGTCATTCGTCGGGGAATCGGGCTGAGGTCCTGCCAATTGTCACCCTCGGGGGAGCTGTCGGCAGGGATCTCCTGCTGGTAGGTGGCCGAGGTGGCGATCAATCGCAAGGTGTGCTTCAGATCGTATCCGTGCTGGCTGAAGTCCCAGGCGAGGTAATCGAGAAGATTCGAATCGCGGGGCTCGGTGTTCAGGGCATCGACGGGATGGACCAGTCCCAGCCCCATCAGTCGGTGCCAGAGGCGGTTGACAATCGACCGGCTCAGGCGTCCATTTTGCGGGTGGGTCAGCAGGTTCGCGAGTTGCCGGAGCCGCTCAGCTTTAGGGGCCTGCGGGTCGACCTGTCCGAGCTCGGGGAACAACCAGACAGGCTGGGCCACTTCACCCGTTGGCTTGTCGCAGCGAAAGACCGGGAGCGGGGCATCGGCATAAATCGCTGCAAGCCCATAGGCTTCTTGCAGTTTCCAGCGGTCGATGAAACTGTCGTGACACGAGGCGCACTTGAGGTTGATGCCCAGAAATGCCTGGGAAATGCTCTGCGCAAACTGGATTTCATTGGTTTGACTGGCTGAAACCTCACCCCGCCAGCGAATCCCCTGGATGAATCCCTCCGATTCCGGAGTGGGGGAAATCAGTTCCCTGACCATTGTGTCGTAAGGCTTGTTGGCGACCAGCGAGGTATGCAGCCAGGAGGTGATTTGCTTCCGGCCACCGGTGATAAACCCGGTTCCGGTGTAATCATTTCGCAGAATATCGTTCCAGAACGTCAGCCAATGGTCGGCATAAGCGATCGAGTTGTCGAGCAGACTGTCGATCAACTGCTGACGACGGGTTTGGGGAGGATGATCCAGAAAATCCTTCAGTTGCTCCGGGGTGGGGAGTAAACCGGTCAGGTCCAGCGAGACACGCCGGGCAAACTCGCGATCGGAAATACCGGCGCGGGGAGCGGGTTGGTTCGGATGGGCGTCGACCAGTCGATCAATTGGATGGTCGCGGCCCGGTTTGGCTTCGGGAAGCTTCACCTCGCGAGGCAGCAGAGGGGCTTCATAGTTGCTTTTCGCAAAGGCGAATCCATCATCCCAAGGGAGCCCGGAGTCGATCCAACGACGGATCAGTGAAACTTCGGCATCGGTCAGCCGTGGCCCTTCCGGAGGCATTTGCAGGTCGGAATCCCGCGAGGTGATCCGCTCGACAAGAGGACTTTTTGAAGAGTCGCCGACCGCGACAGACACACCCGATTCACCCCCCTGAATGAGGCTGCGGCGCGTATCAAATGAAAAACCTCCCTGTTTTCGTGCACCGGTATGACACTTGGCGCAGTGTTTTCTCAGAAGGGGGACGATTTCATGGGTGAAATCGAGAGGTTTGTCCGGGGCGGCCAAAGCCGAGACACCGAAAAACCAACAACCGAGAAAGCCGGCCAGAGCGGTAACGAAAGTCGAGTGAGACATGCTGCAGACGTTCGAGTGATGGGAACCGAACCGTTTTGGTTCGAAGCCCCCTGCCAGCAGGAGACAACTCGATCTTCGCAGGGAACAGTTCCCCGGTCTAGCTTGGCTTCACACTGTCGGCAAATCGAACCAGTTGCTGCAGGCTGCAGCAAAAATGATCCATCGGCAACTGTTCCCGGATCTCGGGAGCCAGGCCATTCCCCCCAATCACCAGGAATCCCCTCACATCCTTGATCGCTTCGTAGAGCGAGCGGACCCCGGGCACAATCTCGTCAGGGGTCTCGACATGAGAAATACTCAGCCAAAACAGACGCGGACGATTCTCCGCAATGGCCTTGCAGAACGAGGAAAAGGGGACAGAATTCCCCAAAGAGCGGGAGTTCCAGCCCGCCGATTGCAGCACAAGTTCGACCATTGTGGTCGGGATCACATAATGGTCCCCGGGAATGGTGCCCCCCAGGGCCAGGAGCCCCGGATCACCGGGGGGAGTTCCGAGGCGGAATTCGAACAGAACCCGGGTCATGATTTCGCAGGCTTGCCGCTCGCGGTAAATCTCCAGTTCGCCGCAGGCCCATTGCTGCCCAATCCGTGCGAAGGCCGGGGCAACGACCTCGTCAAAAATGACCGCCAGCGGCTTTCCCGACAGCCACAGGTCGAACAGGATTTGCCGCGACCGGTCTGCGTCTCCAGCCGTCAAGGCCTGAAGAATCACATCCAACGCACGATCTTGAACCCACCGGGATTGACCAGACGTTGCGGGAAGCCCCAATACCTCTGGAGCCACCAACGGTTGTTTGGTCTCCCTGAGATAAGAGATGACGGCAGCGATCGGAATCCGACGGTGACCCCCCGCAGTTTTGACGGACGGAATGATTCCCCGGTCGCACCAGCGTTTGACCGATGATTCACTGACATCAATCGCCCTGGCGACTTGCTTCGGCGTCACAAGTTCCTGCACGATGGAATCTCGGCGAGATGTATTGAAAAAAGCGATCGATGATTCCCTCCGAATCATTCACAAATCGCTCAAAATGGTATGATTCGAACGACTGATTTCAAGGCCAGTCTTCTTAAGATCCATTCTGGCATGTATTTGCGGCGAATTTCTGGAAATGAACGATTTGCACGTTTTTCTGCTTGCAAAATCGTTAAGGAGGGGTCAATAATCCGGTGCACGAATTGAACGATTTTGTTCGTCGGAATTCCGATGGAACACAGTGTCTCTCGCCTCAAGGATCAACGATCATGAAGTCTCGTTCGATTTCCCGCTCCCAGGGTTCCACGACGGCTAAGGGCGCTTCCAAGACGGGCGGAGCCGGCAAGTCCGGCACCCCCCGGTCCAGTGTGGCCCGATCCAAGGCTCAATTTTCGGACCCCACCCTGCCGGCTCGGGCAGAGAAACTGCTCCGTCGCGAGATTGCCTTCATTCACAACCGGGCGTTCTCCCGCATGGATGTTGAGAAGGCGAAGGCGGAGTTCCATTCGATGTCGCCGAATGGAGCGGGTCGGACGCGGCAAGCTCCTGCTGATGTTCCGGCCTATTTTCAGGAACTTTATGCCACCCCACTGCTGACTGCAGATGAGGAAAAAGCTCTGTTCCGCCTGATGAATCTGTTCAAATTCAGGGCCAATTCACTGCGCTCGGAGATCAATCCTGAAGCTCCGGCTTCGAATCTGGTGTCTGAGGCTGAGGGCTGGATCGCTCTGGCAGGCCAAGTTCGGGATCGGATCATCCGTGCAAACCTGCGGCTCGTCGTTTCGATTGCCCGACGGTTCGCGAATGACCTCTGTTCGTTTGATGACCTCGTCAGTGACGGCAATGTTGCTTTGCTGAATGCGGTTGAGAAATTTGACTACGGTCGCGGTTTCAGGTTCAGCACCTACGCGACCCATGCCGTCCAACGCGACTTCTTCCGAATCATCCGGAAGCGGCGGAATGAGAGCGCTCGTTGCACACTGGGGATCTCTGAGATGCTCGCCAACTCTCCGGATGACTCGGATCCGGTGAGCGTTGAAACCGACAAACTGCGGCAGGCAAGCCAGGTTCGCGAGTTGATGTCGCAGCAACTCAGCGAGCGTGAACAACTGGTGGTGGCACTTCGGTTTGGACTGCAGCCGGGAAGTGAGCCCGCCACGTTGCAGGTGGTGGCGGACGCACTTCAGGTCAGCAAGGAACGGGTGCGTCAGATTGAACTGAAGGCCATTGAGAAGATGCAGCGGGGAGCGACCATCACCCGTTGGCAGACCGCGGGCTGAGGGTGGTTGTTGAGCGGGTTGGACCCTGTGCCCACGATCTTCGACTGGAGTGGAACTTGCGGATTGCGATTGTCGGCACAGGGATTTCCGGATTGACCGCGGCCCATTATTTGAGGCGGCGACATGAAGTGACGATGTTTGATGGGGCCGATTATGTGGGAGGACATACCCACACGGTCGATGTGGAGTTTGAGGGTGAACAATCAACAATCGATACCGGTTTTATCGTCTTCAACGATTGGACCTATCCAAATTTTATCCGGCTGTTGAATGAGTTGGGGGTGTCCTGGCAGGACACGAATATGAGCTTCAGTGTCCGTTGTGACCGCTCCGGATGGGAGTACAATGGCGGAACGTTGGGTGGGATGTTTGTGCAAAAGCGCAATCTGTTTCGCCCGGCCTTCTGGAGGATGATCCAAGACATCCTGAGGTTCAATCGTGATTCGCCCGGGATTTTGGCCGATCCGGACAATGCCGAGACGGTTGGGGCCTATTTGCACCGAATGGGATACGGTGTTTCTTTCGCCGATCGATATCTCATTCCCATGGGGGCCTCGATTTGGACCTGTCCTCCGGGAGTGTTCGCGGAGTTTCCCATCCGCTTCATCGTTGAATTCTACAAGAATCATGGACTTCTGAGCGTCACTCAGCGTCCCACGTGGCGAACGATCGTGGGAGGTTCCCGAGAGTACGTCCGCCGCCTGACGGAGCCATTTCAGTCTGCGATTCGGCTCCAGACTCCCGTAAGCCGGGTGATGCGAGGTGAGGAATCCGTCACCTTGCATTCCTCGGAAGGGAATCTGGGAACGTTTGATCACGTGGTCTTTGCGTGCCACAGTGACCAGGCACTGAGAATGCTGGATCAACCGAGCGCGACGGAGCGGGAAGTGCTCGCTGAGTTTCCCTACCACGTCAACGATGTGGTTTTGCACACGGACGTGGAGGTCATGCCCCGAAGACGGGGCGCGTGGGCCGCCTGGAACTACCACATCGGTCTGGATACGGCTGCCGAAGCCACCCTGACCTACGACATGAATCTCCTGCAAAACCTGCGGAAGAGGCACCGTTACCTCGTCACGTTGAATTCGACTGCCAAGATCGATCCCAGACGGGTTCTGGGCCGCTACACTTACGCCCATCCGGTCTACACGACCCGACGAGCCGCCGCCCAGAAGCGGCACGGCGAGTTGCTCAACCAGAATCGCTCTTCTTTCTGCGGGGCCTACTGGGGGAACGGGTTTCATGAGGATGGCGTCAAGAGCGCGCTGGCTGTCTGCAGCGCCCTGCTCGGTGAGGAAGAAGCATGCACAGTTGTCTCTACGAAGGCTGGGTCAGACACTGTCGCTTCACTCCCGTTCGCCACGAATTCGGCTACCGGCTCTACATGACCTACCTCGACCTCGAGGAGGTCGATGAGGTCTTTCGGGGACGCTGGTTCTGGTCGACTCGAGGTTTTAATCTGGCGTGGTTCCGCCGGTCCGATCACCTGGGGGATCCCAATGTGTCCCTGGCCGATTCCGTTCGCGAACTTGTCCGGTCGCAGACCCATTCCTTACCCGACGGACCCATCCGCCTGCTGACCCAGGTTCGACACTTCGGGTACGTGATGAACCCGGTCAGTTTCTACTACTGCTTCGATCGGGAGGGAATCCGCGTCGAGACATTGGTGGCCGAGGTCCACAACACTCCCTGGGGAGAGCGGCATTGCTACGTGATTGATGTCCGCGACCAAGACCCGGAAGAGTTGACGAACAGGCACGCGAAACAGTTTCATGTGTCGCCGTTCATGCAGATGGACATGGACTACGTCTGGAGGCTGTCCGTGCCTGGAGATTTGCTGCGTGTCGGCATCCAGAACCGACGTGGTGAAGAGTTGTTGTTCGACGCGGCGTTGCGGCTGCAACGTCAGTCAATGTCTGGATGGAATCTTTCCCGGGTGCTGATGAGGTATCCCCTCATGACCGCCCAGGTCACAGCAGGAATCTATTGGCAGGCACTGCGGTTGTGGACCAAACGGGTGCCCTACGTCCCGCATCCCGGGGCGCTCTCGCACAAGGAATCGAAATCATGATTGCCAGCCCCTCATCCTCCTCCGCAGCCCCGACGCAGCGTCGCTCCCGCTGGAGTGATCGCCAGGCGCGACGGTTGGTCCTGGGTCAGATGGCAGCCTTGCGGGGGGGGCGGATTTTGCTGCACGAACCGTGCGGTACCCAGACCCTGGGAACACCCGATTCAGCCTTTCAGGATTCGATTGAGTGCGAGGTCACGATTCACAATCCGCGGGTGTATGGCCGCATGTTGTGGGGCGGCAGCCTGGGGGCAGGGGAGGGATACATCGACGGCGAATGGGAGGTGGATGATCTCACCAACCTGATCCGGCTGTTCGTGCGGAACGAATCGCTGTTGATGTCGATGGATACCGGCATGGCCCGCGTTGCAAACTGGGGAGCCCAGGCGTGGCATTGGCTGCGCAAGAACACTCCCGGGGGAAGCCGTCGGAATATTGCCGCCCACTACGATCTGGGCAATGACTTTTTTCGCTTGTTTCTCGACGAAACAATGATGTATTCCAGCGGGATTTTCCCGCATCCGGAGGCCTCGCTTCACGAGGCGTCCGTGGAAAAGATCGATCGTGTCTGCCGCAAACTGCGGCTCTCGTCCCGGGATCATTTGCTGGAGATTGGGACCGGGTGGGGAGGATTTGCCCTGCATGCGGCAGGAACGTATGGCTGCCGGATCACGACGACCACGATCTCGGAAGAGCAGCACTCGTTCGCCACCCGGAGAATCGCGGAAGCCGGGCTTGCGGATCGGGTTCGTGTCCTGAAGTGCGATTACCGACACCTCGAGGGGCAGTACGACAAGATCGCCTCGATTGAGATGATCGAGGCGGTCGGGCATCAATTCTTCGACACGTTCTTCCGCAAGTGTGGGGAGTTGCTCAAGCCCGATGGACTGATGCTGCTGCAGGGAATCGTCATGTTCGAGCAGCGATATCAGGCGTACCTGAAGTCCACCGACTTCATCCAGCGCTACGTCTTTCCAGGCGGATGTCTGCCCACCGTCTCCGCATTGACCGGGGCAGCTGCCCGAACCACGGATCTCTATCCTCTGCACATGGAGGATTTCGCCGAGCACTACGCCCGGACTCTGCGTTGCTGGCGGGAACGGTTTGAGACGCGTCTGGAAGAGGTTCGCGGTCTTGGGTTCGACGAGCGGTTCATCCGCATCTGGACCTATTACTTCTGCTATTGCGAGGCGGCGTTTCAGGAGCGGTACATCGGTCTCTCGCAGTTGATGCTGGCCAAAGCGGGCTGGCGGGGCGATCCGATCGATGTTGGCCGACCTGTGGAACCGGCCACAGTCCGGCCCCAACGACGGTTCCAGATCTCGGAGCGCGACTGATGGAGTTGGTTTTTGCCTTGCTGCTGGGTTGGGTGGGCATGAGCATCGCCATGTCCGCCCTGTGGTGGTATCAGTTGCGGCGGGGTGATGCCGGGATTGTCGATGTGGCCTGGGGGCTGGGAGTTGGATTGCTTGGTACCCTGTTCTGCTGGCTGTCGGAGCACGGGAACCCCAACCGCCGGCTGCTGCTCGCGAGTCTGGTATTGATCTGGTCACTCAGGCTCTCGGCACACATCGCGGCCCGGCTGCGTCGGATGCCCGAGGATGGCCGCTATCAGAGTTTGCGGGAAGAGTGGGGACCCAACGCCCAGCGTAAGCTGTTTGGCTTTTTTCAGCTGCAGGCATTGTGGAGTGTGCTTTTCGCCCTCCCCATTCTGTTCGCCGCCTCGAACCCGAGCCCATTCCCAGGGCCCACCGATTGGGCGGGAATCACGCTCTGGCTGCTGGCCGTGGCGGGCGAGGCGGTCGCAGACTGGCAACTGCAGCGGTTTCGGATGAATCCCGCCAATCGGGGGCAGGTCTGTCGGACGGGCTTCTGGTACTACACCCGGCACCCCAATTACTTTTTTGAGTGGCTCCATTGGTGGGTTTACCCCCTGCTGGCTGTGGGGGCTCCGGGGGGAGGATTCGCCCTCGCTGGACCGCTGGTCATGTATTGGTTTCTGACCCGGGTGACCGGGATCCCTCCCACCGAGGCCCAGGCCCTGCGCTCACGGGGCGCTGCCTACCGGGAATACCAGGCGACCACAAACAGTTTTTTCCCCTGGTTTCCCAGGGAGAAGCGGGCGATCTGATGAGCATCACTTCCTGGGGAGCGTTGCAGGCGGAACGGGGACGACTGCCCGACTGGATGACTCGGATGGGAATCCGCAAGCTGCTGGCGGCCCGCCTGGCCGAACCTGACAACCTCGAATGCGAGCGCAACCAGGAGTCGATTGAGAGGTTCGTGGAACGGCTACGCCAAAGTCCTGTGGCACTCGTTCCCGAGAAGGCCAATGAACAGCATTACGAGGTCCCGCCCGGGTTCTTTCAGCAAGTGCTGGGGAAGCACCGCAAATACAGCTGCTGCCTTTGGGATCAGGGAGTCCAAACGCTAGACCAGGCGGAGGAGCGGGCGCTCGAGGTCACCTGTGCACGAGCGGAACTGTTTGATGGGGCCCGCATTCTCGAGTTGGGATGTGGCTGGGGCTCGTTGACCTTGTGGATGGCCGCCCGATATCCGCAGGCGAAGATCACCGCAGTTTCGAATTCCACGCCGCAACGCCTTGAAATCGAGAAGCTGGCCAGGGGGCGGGGCCTGTCCAACGTCACGGTGCTGACCGCCGACATGAACCACTTCCAGCCGGAAGGAGAGTTCGACCGGGTGGTCTCTGTCGAGATGTTCGAACATATGCGGAATTATGAAGAGCTCCTGCGCCGGATCAGTACGTGGCTGCGGTCCGGGGGATGTCTCTTCGTGCACATTTTTACGCACGATCGACTGGCTTACCCTTTCGAGACTGAGGGGCCCGACGACTGGATGGGGAAGTACTTCTTCACCGGGGGGATCATGCCCAGTGACGGACTGTTGCATCGTTTCCAGCGGGATTTGCAGCTTCGGCATCGCTGGCGGTGGAACGGCAGGCACTACGCGCAGACCTGCAACGCCTGGCTGGCCCTCCAGGACGCCCGGCGGTCGACGGTGATGCCGATTCTGGCCGAGGCCTACGGAGCCGACGCCGCCGAACTGTGGTTTCATCGCTGGCGGGTGTTCTTCATGGCGTGTGCCGAATTGTTTGACTACGCCCAGGGTGAAGAGTGGGGCGTCTCGCACTATCTGTTCGGCAAGCCCTGAGTGCTGTCGGAGGATCGGGGTTGTCTGCCCAGCCGATCGCCGGGTGACGGGAAACCGCCGCCGCCCGCCCCGCCGACCGGGGATTCCGGCCGGCGGGACTTGCGATCAATCCGACGACTGGCGCGATCCCACTCACGCGGAGGGAATCTCTTTGGTCTGAGGGGACGATCCACCATGCTGGAGGTTCACCAACGCTTCACGGGAGAGGTTGTCTGCCAGTTCGCGGAGTTGCTGTTGCTCGGGGCCGTCGACGAGCTGGAAGCCTGATTTCTCGGCAATCAGCAGGTTCAGCAACACCCCCACCAGGCCCGAGGCGGCGTTCGCTCCCGACCCGTCGGCGGTTCCCCCGGGGGCCATGAAGACCCGTTCGGGGACGAGCGGTTGCGTGGCCTCGGAGAGGTTCTTCGAGACACACGACAGGGCGAACAGCCGGGGATCGCCATAGGACGAGACCTTTTTCAGCAGGACCGCCGCTTCCGCGAGACCAATCTGCATGGCGCGTTGGGCTTCGCCGCGCCCGGCGAGGATGGTACTGCGGCTGTCGGCCTCGGCGATGAGGACCGTCTGGTCAGCCTGACGGCGGGCACGCTGCAGTTCGGCGTCGGCCATGACCACGGCCTGCTCGGCTTGTTTGCGGGCCCGGTTGAGTTCTCCTTCGGCGTGGACCGCGGCTTGTTCGGCCTGCTTCCGCGATTTGGCCAACTCGGCCGCCGCCTGGTTTTCGACAATCTCAATCTGGACCCGGGCATTGGTCAACTGCGTCTGCATGTTGGCCTGGGCTTGCGCCTCGTTCAACATCCGCAGTCGATCGGCGGCATCACGTTGACGGTCGTAGGTCTCGAGTTGCTCGATGGACAACTGCCGGGTGCGGAGTTGTTCGAGCAGTTGGTTGATTTTCGTGTCTCCCTCCTGGGCGTCGGGTTTGCCAATGAGCACATCGACGCACTCCATGTCGAACTCATGGAACTTGCGATGCAGTTCTTCCCGGGCTTCCCGTTGAATGGCATCCCGGTCATGGAGCAGTTCGAGCATGGTCTTCTTGTGGGCCACATCGCGAAAATAGGCACTCAGCATGGGGTCCAGAGTCTGCGTGATCAGCTTTTTGACATCTCCGAACCGCTGAATGACGTTGGGAGCGCGTTGGTAGTCGATGTGCACCACCACCGACAGCGGCAAACGGGGTTCGTAGGCGTCGCGGGTGACCAGGTCGATGGAACGAAGACTTTCGTCATACCGGTGTGTCTCGGACTTGCCGGTGATCCAGTGGAGGACGAAGTTGGTTGTCGGGACCAGCACAATGCTTCCCGCATACGTGTTGAAGGCGTATTTGCCCGGTCCAAGGGGCCTCTCCCAGACACCCCGCTCGCCTTCCGAGACCCGTTCTCCATGGCGGAAACTCACCCCCGAGAGATCTTTCCCGGCTTTGCCGTAATAGCTGACCACGACCCCGACATAGCCGATCGGCACCACCGTCTTGGGTATCTTTTGGACCGTGGCGAACCAGTGGTTGAGGAAATAGGAACCGTCAGTGAGCGGCTGATACTGTCGCCCCCGCCGACCGCCGGCAGCCAGGAAGGCTTCTGGGTCCTGAAAGTTGTTGTGGTAATGTTCCTCACCCGGTGTGGTTGCGACCGGCGGGGCGATGATGGCGCCAGGTTCGAGCGAGGGGCCGTCATGCACCGTAACAATCGCAATGCTGTCGACCTCGTGGACCTGTTCGGGATGCAGGGGATCGGCGGCGGTCATGGTGTCGCCCACCACCACCGGCTGAAAGGCCCGCATCGACTTCAGCAGTTCGGCCCATTGCTGGACCTGGCTGAACTCGGTGTCGAGGATTCCACTGCGCAGAGCATGCACCTTTTCTTCGGTAATGACCACAAACAGTGCGGGATTGATGGCGTAGACTCCTTCCCGCAGGATCGCCCGTTGCCGTCCGCGCTGTCCGCACGGAGTCCGCTCTCCGGGCGTACCGGTCAGGAAGCGACGCGCATCCTGAAAGTGGTTGCACTCCACAACGCGAGCCAAGGTCTGCCCTGCGGGAAGCGCTTCGCCGTCGCGGGCGTAGACATAACCAATCCGTCCCTGGCGGATCGTCACCAGAGGATGGAAGTGGATGCGATACTGCCAGCGGGGGTAATGGAAATGCAGCCCACCACGGAGCAGTTCGGCCTCGAAGCCGGCTTCACCATCGAGGGCCAGAATCCCTCCCTGCTGGACGGATCCCGCGTTTGACCAGAGTTTCTCAACAACTCCCACGCGATGGTTGGGAATGTACCGCACACACAAAAACAGGTAGCCCAACGCGAAGATGAGCAGACACCAGATCCACCCGCTGAGATTCCAGCTGGAGAAGAGAGCCGATACAGAAGCCGACGGGACAAACAAAGCCAGGAACATGGCCATGCCTTTCCGGCGACACTGCGGTACCGCAGTTGGGCGAACCCCGGCTCAGGGCGCAGCGAGACGCCCGGAGGGAGCTCGCAGTGCCAGGGAGCAGAGGAATGCCGCCAGAGACCACCCGCAGGGGTCTAACTGTGCGAAACCAGATCGGCGCCGGGGAAGCCGGCGCGACGCAGTGCAGAACCGCTGTGAAGCCAAAACTGACCAACAGGGCACTGCGTCGTGGAGAATTGCAGACGAAATGCCCATTCAATCTGAACCACCACCATGGTGGTTCGAGCCTGCGAGGTTAGCTGACGGGCTCGGGCTTGAATGACACCCGGACTGGCCTCTGGCGCGGATTTCTCCCCCCGCCTGGTGGCCAATCTTCGCCCCAGAACTCTCCCCAAGGGAGAATTCGTTGGGTCCCCCGCTCCCGGATTCAGCTCCGGGACTCGGCTGCTCTCCAGATTTTACCAAGACAGCCCGCGATTTTGTGGATCAATTTGTTTTGATTTGTCGTAACTCCATTTGTCTGTGGTGGTTGGGCATGCATTCCGGGCCTGGACTCTGGGGCAGAGGGGCAGGTCGCCGGATTCATTGTGCTCCCGAACACCCCGAATTGCTGGGACGGGAACGGCTGCGAAACGCTACCACCCGGGTCGAACCCCAGAGTTTCCCGGAGACTTTACCGCGGAGGAAGAGTGCGGCGGCGAATCGCGACGATGCGGTCGAGAACGTCGCCAACACCGTCGACTCCACGAGTGATTTGACCCAGATCGAGATCGTGATCTTCAATGGTTGCATACCCCTGCAGACACACCCCGGACGGAACCCGGCGGATCACCAGCGAGTCGAATGTCACTCCGGGAAGTTCTTGCAGAACCCTCTGAATCGCGCGTTCCAATTGGTGGTCGGGATCTGTGCCCGTAACGCAGTCGCAATCGCCCGCTGCTATGGTCAGCGAGAGAGCATCGATCTCGCACAAAGGGGTCGATTGCAGACCGGGAACCGGTTCTGTTCCGGTACGGTTTGGTTTTTGCATGTCGTGTCCTCGACTGGGTCGATCTTCCCTGGATGACTCTCGAACGCGCATTTCAAGATAACTTCCCGGTTGAATGTGTCCAGAAAAATCCGGGCAATTTTCGCGAGATCGGCCTACGGCGTTCCCGGCGCGAGGGACTTCCCTGATGAACGTCCATTCCCCCAAAACTGGAATGGCATCAGGAACTGTTCCCGGACCCGTGATGGAGGTTCCACACGAATCGGGCCATTTCGCCGCGACCGGTGCAGACCTGTTCCCAGGTTCGCCGGTTGATCCGCGTGTCTGTCGGTTATGCGGTGCGGTTCGAAGCTCACATCGCCCGCAGTACATCATGGGCTGTGGAAATCGCCCGTTCCAGATCGGCCTGAGAGTGGGCCGCCGAGACATACCACAGTCCGCGGCCAATCAGACGGATTCCCCGGGCATGCATTCCCGCGACAAACCGCGCATAGGCCCCCTTGTCGTAGGTGAGGGTCTCCCGGTAATCGCGGACTGCCGGCAGGGGACTGAAACCGGCATGGAACATCGGGCCCAGTCCCTGGATGAGCAGGGGTTGATTCGCCCGCCTCGAGGCCTCCGTCAGTCCAGCCATCAGGAACTCCCCCTTTCGCCGCAATTCTTCCGGAACCCGGTCACGCTCGAGGATCTGCAATGTCTTCAGCGCGGCAGCCACGCTGGGATTCCCCGAGTTCATCGTGCCGGCGTGAATTACCTTGCCATCGGCAATGAGCCGCATGAAGCGCTCTTGCCCGGCCAGCACACTGATTGGATACCCACTGGCCATGGCTTTGCCGAAGACCGCCAGATCGGGAGTGATGGCGAAATACTGTTGTGCACCGCCCAGTGCGGTTCGGAAGCCCGTGATGACCTCGTCGAAAATCAGCAACACGCCATGCCGGTCGCACAACTCTCGCAGTCCGCGCAGAAAACCGGGTTGGGGGGGGACGCAGCCGTTGTTGCACATCACCGGTTCGGTGATGACTGCGGCCAGTTCTCCGGCGTGCTCGGCGAACTCCCGCTCCACCAGTTCCAGATCGTTCCAGGGGAGCACCAGAAACTCGTCTCGGCTGTCCGCCGGCAATCCTTGCGACCAGGGGACCGGAGTGGGCTCGTCCCGGGGACCGAGGTCCGCGAGAGCACCACCCACGCTCCACGCGACACTGTCGAACCAACCGTGGTAGTGCCCTTCGAATCGCAGGAATTTGGGCCGCCCGGTCACCGCCCGGGCCAATCGCAGGGCGGCATGGTCCGCCTCGGACCCCGACAGACTGAACCGCAGGCGTTCCGCGCAGGGGATCAACCGCTGCAGCATCTCGGCCAATTCCAGTTCCTGCAGGTGCTGCCCGGCGAAGAGTTGGCCCTGCTGGCTGGCTTCAGCGACGGCGGAGAGCACCTCCGGCTGGGAATGTCCCAGGACCAGCGGCCCCTGGCTGAGGGTGAAATCGAGATACTCGTTGCCGTCCACATCCCACAGCCGGCTCCCCTCACCCCGGGAATAGAACAGGGGGTGGGGAGTCGAGAACTTCCGGAATTCGCTGGCCACACCTCCCGACAGGACCCGACAGGCACGCTCGTAGAGTTCCTTGGATTTTTCGTGGGTTGACATGGAGCGAAGCGGAGCAGGGGATGAGGAGGGAGGAAATTCGGCCTGGGCCGTCCAGAGGAGAGGGTCATCTTCTTGCCGATGATCCTCGATGGCAAGGGGGAGCCTGGATTCGGATCCCCTACCGGGGGAGGAAGCCGAACCGCAGGGCAAGACACCTTGCAGAGCGCGCGACGACTGACCAAACTGTCAGCACTGCGTGCGTCCCTCCCGGTCACTGTGACCGATGTCCCTTCCGCCGCGGCGGGTCGGCCGGCTCCCGGCCAGATCGGGCCGCTGAAAACACTCTGCGAGTCCCCCCATGATTCGCCGTCAATGCCCCCTGTGGTTGGGCATGATCCTGCTGGCTCTCGGCTCTGGGTCCCCCGCCTGGGGAGATCCGCAGGCCGGGCCCGTATTCGAGTCGCACATTCGTCCCCTGCTCAAGGCCCACTGCTGGCATTGCCATGGTGAGGCGGGTGAGACCAAAGGGGGGCTCGATCTGCGGCAGGTTCGCCGCATGATTCAAGGAGGCGATTCCGGTCCGGCGTTGCTTCGCGACCAACCGCTCGAGAGCCCGCTCTGGCAGCGCGTTGTCTCCGGGGAAATGCCTCCGGGCAACAAAAAGCTGTCCGCGGCCGAAATGGGGGTGCTCAAGAGCTGGTTGGAAAAGGGCGCACCGACCTCACGGACCGAACCCGAGAATCCTGAGACGAGTTCTTCGTTCACCGAGGAAGAACTGGGGTTCTGGTCATTTCGGCCGGTGGTGCGGCCGACCCTGCCCACGGTACGGCAGAGCGGCCTGGAAAACGAGGTCGATCTGTTCATTGCCGCGGGGTTGGAACAGCAGGGGTTGCCGCTGTCGCCTCCGGCCGATCGGGTGACTCTGATCCGTCGTTTGACCCTCGACCTCTGGGGACTGCCTCCCACTCCGGAGCAGATTGACGAATTTGTCTCGGATGCGAGTCCCGAAGCCTATTCCCGACTCGTCGAGCGGTTGCTGGCTTCGCCCCGCTATGGAGAACGCTGGGGGCGCCACTGGCTCGACGCCGCTGGCTATGCCGACAGTGATGGCTACAGCACCCGCGATCTGGAGCGAAAATATGCCTGGAAATACCGCGACTACGTCGTGGCCAGTCTCAACCACGATTTGCCCTGGAATGAATTTCTGGTCGAGCAGATTGCGGGTGACGAGTTGCTCGCTCCTCCCTACAGGAATCTGACGTCCGAACAGGCCGCACGCCTCATCGCGACTGGCTTTCTGCGGATGGGACCGGATGGAACCGGGGATGGCGAGGGAGAGGTCCAGACGGCGCGGCAGGAGGTGATCGCCGAAACGATCAAGATCGTGAGCACCTCTGTGCTGGGACTGACCGTGGGCTGCTCGCAGTGCCACGACCATCGCTACGATCCGATCCCGCAGGCCGACTATTACCGGATGCGGGCCATTTTTGAACCAGCCTTCGATGTGTCGAACTGGCGCAATCCCACAGCCCGGCTAGTCTCGTTGTGGCACGACGAGCACTTCGCCAAGGCGGCCGAGATCGACCAGAAAAAACAGGTGCTCAACGACGAGCGGACCAGAATTCTGGATGGAATTGTCTCGGAGGTGTTTGAGCGGGAGTTGCTCAAGGTTCCCGAGGAACGCCGGGCCGACGCCCGCGCCGCCAAAGGGGCCGCCTCGGATCAGCGGACTCCCGGGCAGCAGCAGTTGCTCAAGGACTTTCCGGCCCTCAACGTCGATCGGGGCAGTGTGTATCTCTACGAGCCGCAGAAGATCAATGAGCACAACAAGAAATACGACGATCTGACCGCCCAGTTGAATGCCCAGCGTCCCCCCGAGGATTTCGCGCATTGTCTGACCGAGGTTCCCGGGGCGGCGCCTGCGACGCGCATTTTCGCCCGGGGAGACTTCAACCAGCCCCGCGAGGAGGTCGCTCCCGCCGAGTTGTCGATTCTCTGCAGCAGTTCGCCGGCCCAGATTTCCGCCAAGGACCCCACACTGCCTACCAGCGGCCGACGGCTGGCCTGGGCCCGGCATCTGACGAGTGGACGGCATCCGCTGGTGGCCCGGGTTTTGGTGAACCGGGTCTGGCTGCATCATTTTGGAGCCGGCATTGTGGCAACTCCCGGCGACTTTGGGGCCTTGGGGGCCCGGCCCACTCATCCCGAGTTGCTGGATTGGCTGGCGGACCGGTTCGTGGCGTCGGGGTGGAGCCTCAAAGATCTGCACCGTCTGCTGGTCCACTCGGCCACCTATCGGCAGAGTTCACAGCGGACTCCCGAGCTTGAGCGGGTGGATCCCGAGAATCGTCTCTGGGGCCGGGCGGCGATCCGTCGGCTGGAGGCGGAAGTGGTGCGCGATTCCCTCCTCGCCATCTCGGGGCAACTCTCCAGCCGTATGGCGGGAGTCCCTGTTCCCGTGGCTCCCGATGAAGTCGGGCAAATCGTAGTGGCGGTCGATACCCGCGATTCGGCTGGTCGTCCGACTGGCAAAATGGTGTCGCTTGGCGAGGATGAGTTCCGGCGCAGCCTGTATGTGCAGGTCCGCCGGTCGATGCCCCTGTCGTTTCTGGAATCCTTCGATGTTCCCGACATGCGGCCGAATTGCACCCTGCGGAACAGCTCCACAGTCGCCCCGCAGGCTCTGCTGATGATGAACAGCGACTTCGTTTCGCAACGATCGACCGACCTCGCCCGGAGGGTCATGGTCTTGGCGGGCAACAGTCGAGCCGAGCAGGTACGACTGGTCTGGCGGCTGGCGACGGGGTTGACTCCCTCGGAACGCCAGTTGATTGAGGCGTGGGAATTCCTGGATGCCCAGACAGCTGCGTTCGCGGGGCTGCAGGTGGAGGGGGAAAAGCCCGAGCAGCGCCCCGACCCGGCATTGTCGGCACTCGCGAGTTACTGCCAGGCGATCCTCTGTTCGAACCGGGTGTTGTATGTCGAATGAGTCTTCGAAGACGGACGGATTGCGGGGCTCACGCCGACATTTTCTGTCCGAGCAGTCGTTGCGACTGGGAACTTTGGCGCTCGCCTGGGAGGCAACGCGCGCGGCGACTGCCGCCCCCCCCAAACCGGTCGATCTGCCCAGCCAGTTCGATCTGAAGCCGAAACAGCCCGCCGCTCCCCCCCAGGCGCAGGCGATGATTTCGTTCTTCATGCAGGGGGGGCCCAGTCATCTCGATCTGTTTGACAACAAGCCGGAGCTGCAGAAGCGTTCGGGCGAAAACTTCGGCGGCGAAATCAAGTACGACAACGCCGCGGAATCGAGCCCGAAGCTGTTTTATGGTCCCTGGAAATTCGCCCGACACGGGCAATGCGGCATGGAGTTGAGCGAACTGCTGCCAGGTCTGGCGGAAGTCTGCGACGACATCACCCTGATTCGTTCCATGCATACCGGGGTCAACAACCACGGACAGTCGATCTACGCCCTGAATGGTGGGCGTCCGACCGGAGGCCGGCCCGCGCTGGGGAGCTGGCTGACATTTGCGCTTGGGGCCGAAAACCAGACTCTGCCCGCCTACCTCGTATTGACCGATCCCGGGGGGTTGCCCGTGCTGGGTGTCGAGAATTGGCACAATGGTTGGCTTCCCTCGCTGTATCAGGGGACGGTCATTCGTCCCCAGGAGCCACGGATCCTCAATCTCGATCCTCCCCGCCGCTCCAACCTCGCCACACAGCAGCAATTCCTCAAGCTGCTCGATTCCGTCAACCGGGACCAGTTGTCACAGCGCCCGGGGGAACACGAACTGGCCGCCCGGATCGCAAGTTTTGAACTTGCCGCCCGGATGCAGACTTCGGCTCGTGAGGCGCTCGATTTCCAGCAGGAGACCGAAGCCACACAAAAACTCTATGGCTTGGACAATCCCAAGACCCGCGAGTTTGGCATTCGTTGCCTGCTGGCCCGTAGACTGGTCGAGCGCGGTGTGCGGTTTGTGGAAATCTGTACCGGGAACCAGACCTGGGATCACCACGGAGGCATTGTGACGGCCCTGCCCGACATCTGCTCTCGGACTGATCTCCCCGTCGCGGGGCTGATCAAAGATCTGAAGCAGCGAGGTCTGCTCGACCAGACGCTCGTGCACTGGGGGGGCGAGATGGGCCGGTTGCCAGTGATCCAAAACGAGAAGAACATTGGCCGCGATCACAATACCTACGGCTTCAGCATGTGGCTGGCGGGAGGGGGCATCAAGCGGGGGCTCACCTGGGGGACCACCGACGAATTTGGCCACAAGGCGGTCGAGAATGTCGTCAATCATTACGACTACCACGCCACGTTGTTCTATCTTTTCGGATTGGACGCGGCGAAGGTTGCATTTCCCCGTCCCACTGGCCTCGGCACCATTCTTGATGGACAGGCCGGTCAGATTGTCTCAGGCATTCTGGAGCGTCCTCCCGTGACGGCCTGACGAACCTGCGTTGCATCGGGCGATGCCGCGATCAGTGGTTGGACAGGGCCTGGAAGACGCGCTCGGCAGCCGCCTCGCCGCTCGCAATGGTGTCGGGGAGGCCCACCCCGTACAGAGCGTTCCCTCCCAGGGCCAGGCGGGGAAGTGTGGCGAGGTCTTGCTCGATCTGGGTGACGATGTCGAGGTGACCCACATGGTATTGGGGCATCGAGTTCATCCAGCGGGCCACGACCACCACCTCGGGACGCCATTTCACTCCCAGCAGGTCGGCCAGTTCTTCCCGGACCAGGTCGACGATCGCCTCGTCGGACAGACCCACGAATTGGGGCTGCATCGCTCCCCCGACGAAAGTTCTCAATTGGACCGAGCCCTCGGGGGCTCGATTCGGGAACTTTCGGCTGGTAAATGAGACGGCGAGAATTCGGCGGCGTTCGACCGCCGGGATGACCAGTCCAAACGCATCCAGGGGATGGGCCACGTCGGCCAGTCGATGTCCGCTGACGACGATGACAGTCGAGGCATACTCGATCTTTCCCAGGGCAGAAGCAGCCACAGGACGAACGGCTGTCAGCAGTTGCGCGGCGCGATGGGCGGGCGCGGCGAGCACCAGGCCGTCGCATTCCAGCGACTCACCCTTCGGTAAATCGAGTTGAAATCCCTCGGGTTGGACGCGGTGTCGAATGTTCAGAACCGGGCTCGCGGTCCTGATCTCGGCAGATTGGCGGACCCGCGCGGTGAGAGATTCCACCAGTTGGGAGATCCCCCAGCGAGGGGTGGCAAACAGACCATAGCGGGCTCCGCTGGCCGCGCGATCCTGAGGGAGCGTTTCGCGTCCCTCGGCTTGGAGTCCACGGATCAGGCTGCCGTAACGCGCCTCCATGTCGAGAAAGCGGGGCATGGTCGCCCGCAGGCTGAGACGTTCCGGATCGGAGGTATAGATCCCCCCAACCAGCGGTTGCACCAGCCTCTCCAGTGCTTCGGTTCCCAGCCGGCGACGCACGAAACTGGCGAGGCTTTCGTCCTGCACGGGCTGCCTCGGACGCGGAACGAACGGTTCGGCTGCGAGACGCAGCTTGCCGGCGAGAGAGAAAATTGGAGATTTCCAGACCGGCCACAGGGCGTTCGGAGCCAATAGTTGAAACCCCTCGGGCACAGCCACAGCGTGACCCCGTGACAGCACGAGGGACCGCCGGTAGCGGGCGTCGGTCGGAATCAGTTCACCGGCCAATCCAATCCGCTCGCAGAGTCGAATTGCTCCCGGTTTGTTGGTGATGAAAGAATCGGCACCGGTCTCGATTCGATAGCCGTCTGTCTCCCGTGTTCCCACCAGTCCGCCCAGCGAATCCTGCGCCTCCAGCAGCGTGATTCGCAACGGACGACCAGTCTGTTGGGTCAATTCACCCAGCCGGTGGGCAGCCGCCAGACCGGAAACACCCCCGCCCACGATGATGATGTGGGGGGAGAATTGAGGGCTGTGCTGAGAGTTGGCCATGGAGGGCAGCCCCGGCTGTCATGGGGCTCCTGGAGAGGTCGGATGGTCGGGGCGTTTCGGGTGGGGCCTGCGCCGGCGGGTCAGCGGCCGCTGATGATGAGCCGTTGAGTCGAAGCGGGTACGTCCAGACATTCGTTTTGGGTCAGGCCCGCCGCTTCGAACATGGACGCGTACTCTTCGAAGGTATAGGCATCCCCCTCGGCCGTCGTCCCCAGCATGGTCAGGGCGAATTCGGCCGGCATGGGGGGCGAGATGCGATCGGCGTTGGGGATGAATTCCAGCGTCAAAACCAGTCCGTCGGGAGCCAGGGCTCCCGCCAGCCGCTGGAGAAGTGCGACGTTTGTCTCGCGGGAAAAGTGATGCAGGAAATTCGTCACGAGGATGAGCTGGTAGGGCCCCTCCAGATCCACCTGCAGGGCATCTCCCGGATGCAGTGTGTGCCGGTCGGCCACTCCCGCGGCGATGGCGTTTTCGCGGGCCACCTGCAGCACCGGGGCCCAGTCGAGGGCGACGATCCGTGCGGCGGGATTCTCCCGGGCCACGGCAATTCCGAACAAACCGTGTCCTGCGGCGAGATCCAGAACCCGGATTGGTCCGGGGCGCAGCCGGGCAGCGAATGGCCCGAGGAAGGCGGCTGGGTTTCGCATCATGGGAACCATCGAGCGGGCGAAATCGACCCATCCTGCGAAGTTCGTTTCGACCGTTCCGGAACCCGGCAATGGTGTCCGGCCCCGACGAACGGTCTGGGCCATGTCGCGGAAGGCGTCGAGCAGCGGGCCCGAATGCAGAAAGTCGGTGACCGATCCAAAGTACGCTGGGGAATTGTGATCGAGGAACAAGGCGGCATCCGGAGCGGCCTCATAGTTCTCTGCCTGCTTCCGCAGAAACCCCTGGACAGTGAGATAATCGCACAAAATGCGAGTGGCCCGAGGGTCTCCGCCACAGGCGGCTGCAAGTGCCCCAGCCGTCGCCGCCCCCCGCCCCAGATGAGTGAACAGGTCGAGATCGATGGCCGCCTTGAGGGCTGCGCTGCGCTGAAAAGCGTTCAGTGTCTCGAGAATCCGGGCAGGTGTGGGGCCGTGTGGAGCGGGGTTCATGGGAGCAACCGCGGCTGATTGGAGTCGGGTGTGGGTGATCGCTCGTCGAGATTAACGGATGCCAGTGACAACCGGAACGCCGCAGTGGAACCGGGGCCGCAGGAACCGGGGCCCGTCGTTGTTCGCACTCCCAAGCCAACACGCCGCGGGTGCTGGGGGGAGTTGAGGATTTTTTGGGCGGCGAACATAATCGCGAGAGGGCCGCTTTACGCCCCGAAGCCGTCACTGAAACCTACTTGGTGAGTCGCAGATGAACCAGATTCCCCGTCGAGTGATCGTGAGTGTTTTGACCGGCGCGATGCTGCTGGGGGTCGGAGGGTTTGCCGTCGGCTGGTTCAAGTCCGATGAGACCACGGTCACCGAGGTGGCCCCGGGCGTCTGGTTTCGCAAGACCCGCTGGAAGCCAGACTTCATCGGCTGCAATCAGGGGTGGGTGATCTTCAACGACTTCGTTCTGGTCATCGATGCGAACTTCCCCAACCAGGCGGAGGAGATCATTCCGCTGATCCGGAAGACGACTGACAAGCCGATCCGTTATGTCTTCGACACGCATTACCATGGCGACCATGCGGATGGAAACCCGATTTTTGGCAAGATTGGTGCCACCGCGATCGCGTCCGAAAACGCGGCCGAAGAGTTCCGGACGAAGGGCATTCAGGGATTCGAGCGGGCAAAGAAGGACAAGTCGGCCGAGTATGGGAAGCTCGACTACCTGACCCCCAGTCTGTATTTCCCCAAGAAGCTGGTGATCGAGGATTCGAGGCAGCGGGTGGAGCTGCTGCACATCGCGCATGGGCACACCAAGGGTGATGCGGTGGCCTGGTTGCCGAAGCAGGGGATTCTGTTCACGGGAGACAGCTGCCTCAATGGCCCATTCAACTATATGGGAGATTCGAATACCGAGAGTTGGATCGGGGCCCTCACCGAGATGAAGAAGTTGCCCGTTCAGAAAGTCTGTCCGGGGCATGGGGAAATGAGCGACGCCGGACTGATTGACCTGCAGCGCCGGTATTTCGTCGAGTTGCGCCAGTTCATTGGTGAAGCGGTCTCGAAGGGGAAGACCTTGTCCGAAATCAAGGAGAATATCGACTTTCCCTGGTATCAGGATTGGACTGGAGTTCCCGTGCGGCAGCAGGGCGAGAACATCGAGCACGTTTTCAAAGAGCTCGGCGGCCGGACCAAATGAGGGGCCCGGTCATATCCGTCGCGTGAGAAATCTCCCGCCGTCGGCATGCACAATGAGCCGGTAGAGTGGCTGAAAAATCACTCTCCCGGCTCATTGGTTGCAATGATCTCGCGGTTAACGCAGCGAACGCGGCGAGGCGCTCTAATTTGGATGGCCTGCCGCGCAGGTGAACTGCTACGGGGTCTGACCTGGCTCGGCCCGTGGCAGTTCAAGTGCATATTGCAGGAACAGGGCGACGACCGCGTTCTGGTAATCGCGATTGGGCTTCTTCGAAAAGCCATGCCCCTCGTTGTCAGCGTAGACGGTCCAGACATCGCGCCCCAGTTCCCGAACCCGGTCGGCGATTTGCCGGGCTTCTGAGAAAGGAACACGCGGATCGTTCTTGCCGTGTATCACCAGGAGTTTCGACCGAATCTGATCCGCCCGCTCCAGGGGATCGATGCGGGCGAAAAACTGCTGCATGGCGGGTGTTCGCTCATCCCCATATTCAGCCCGGCGCAGGTCCTGGCGGTAGGGGCTGGTGTTCTTGAGAAAACTCCGGAAGCTGGCAATTCCAACCACATCGATGCCGGCGCGCAACCGGTCTGGGTAGGTCGTCAACGAGGCCAGCACCATATACCCTCCGTACGAGCCTCCCATGACGGCGACTCTGGAGGCATCGAGTTCCGGCTGTTGGGCGATCCAGTCCAGCAGTGCCCCGATGTCGCGAACGGAGTCCTCGCGGCGTTCGGAATTGTCGAGTTTCAGATAGGTTTTTCCATAGCCGGAGGAACCACGAACGTTGGGGTGAATGACGGCAATTCCCAGTTGATTGCAATGGAATTGATCCAGTCCGCTGAACACGGGACGGTACTGGGACTCAGGTCCCCCATGGATGTTGATCAGGACGGGCACCGGAGACTGCGCGTTCGCAGTGCGAGGCTGGAAGTAATAGGCGGGGATCTCGCGACCGTCGAAGCTGGGAAACGCGATGCGCCGCGCGGTCACGAAGGACTGGGGAGGGAGTCCGCCGGTCTCGCTGTAAGTCCAGCGGGTCAATTCCCCATCGGCAATCCGCAGCGACCAGGCGTCCGTCGGGGCGCTGGGTGTCCCGAGGGTGAACCCCAAGTGCTGTCCGTCGGGATCAAACTCGAGGTCCGCGAGCGTTCCCAGGGGGAGGGGAAAGCGGCGGGGCTGGCCCGCCTCCAGGAGGTACAGCCCGCCGGCACCGTCCTCGTTCGTCAGGAACGCGACCTGCCCGGATTTGGGGTGCACCTCGATTTCGGTGACATCCCAGGGAATCTGTCCCGAGAGCCACTGCAGTTGATGTGTTTCGAGGTCGTAGTTGGCCAGTTCCCGGAATTCCCCCCGCAGGTCGGTCGCGAGGTAGATCGAGCGGCCATCGGCTGAGAACCGCATGGCCGCTGAGGCGCTGGGCGCTTCGCCTCGAAGTGGCAGGGGGATCAGTCGGCGGGATGGGATTTCGAGAATGGCGGAGAGGGACTCGTTGATCGACACATATTTCTGCAGCAGCAGACGCTGACCATCGGGGGACCAGTCCAGAGCGTTCCAGTGCTCGTTTTGGACCTCGAGGAGGGGTTGGAGCGGAGTGTCGGCGTCGAGGGATGCCAGCAGGAGATCGGTGTCCCTCCCATTGCGACGATTGCTGTGGATGACGGCCGAGCGTAACTCGCGATGGATTGGCCCCAACAGGTTACGGGAGGTCCCATCGGTCAGCATCCGGATCTGTCCCGTGGAGGGGTTGGAATGCAGCACCTGATCATTCTCGTTCCCCCCCTGGCTGACGGTCAGGATCAGGGCTCCATCGTGGGTTCCCGGTACGGGGCGACCATTGACCGGTTCGGTCTGGAAGGTGAGTTGCTCACGGCGACCTCCCGGCTGGAAAACACGATGGAGTTGATTGGTGTCTCCGAATCGGGTGACGATCAGCATTCCCTGTCCATCGGGATACCATCCCCGAAATGCGGCGTTACGAACCGACTGGTACTGTCGGAGACGTTCCGGGAGATCGGCGGGAATGGATGGCACGCTCCGGGTTTCAATGGCGGGGGGCCGAAATCTGTCTGGGTCGAGCGTTTGGGCCAGAATCCCGCCCGGAGAGTGGAGTTGAAACCACACGCTGACCGAAAGGAGCAGCGCGATTGACAATCGGGGAAGGACCATGGGAGAACTTGAGAAAAAGTTGGAAAATGAGCAGCAGACCGACAGATTGCGGGGGCCGGAATCCCGGCGTGTGGCTTGGGTTGTTCACGACAGAATGGTAGGGGAAACGACGGGGATCGAGCAGTTTGCTGGCTTTTTTGTTTTTTCAGAGAATCAGGGGAACAGACCTTGACTTGTCGATATCCGGCTCCAATTATACCAGAATTCGGGAAACCAACGAACGTCCGAAAGTTTCGGGCATGCAGGAGATGCGTTGATTTCCGGTGCGTTGATTTCCTGACTGTTGCGAATGCTTCGCTGCAGTGATGAGTTTTGCATTTCAGAGGAGTTGTTTCGATGGCGAGACCCCGTGCGGCTGAGTTGACTGAGCGTGAGTTGGAAGTCATGCATACCTTTTGGAGGTCGGGGGAACAAACTGTCGCATCAGCGAAAGATCAATTGGCTGACAAGGGGCGGGAACTGGCCTACACGACGGTTGCGACGCTGGTTCGCATTCTGACCGACAAGGGATTTCTCGAGCAGACCAACGACGAGCGTCCACTGCGGTTCAAGCCGATCCGGACTTTTGAGGATGTGTCTTCGAATCTGGTCACCGACATGGTGAAGAAGGTGTTCGGGGGTTCACGTGAGAAGTTGCTGGTGCGGTTGATGGAGCAGAAGAAGTTGAACAGCGCCGAGCGTCGGCTGCTTGAAGAGGTTCTCAAGGACCGCCATTGAGATGATGAGGTAGGCGGGATGGACGATTTGGGATTGGCGGTCGCCTTTTGTGTTGTGCAGGTGACTCTGCTCGCAGCGGTGGTGTCGGTCTGCTATTTGTGCAGCCGTCGCTCGCATCCTGGGTTTCGCAGTTCCATTGCGTCCACCGGGGTGTTCGTCGTTTTGGCACTGTCAGCCCTCTGTCTGAGTCCGTATCCCAATTGGGTGGCTGTTCTCGATTTGGGACAGACTCCATCGGGCAGTGCTGTTTCCGCTGTGGAACGGGTCCCCGTCACAGCGGCTGCAGGGTTGGATCAACGTGCGGCCACGCCGGTGGCCGCACGTGAAGATTTGTCAGGTCCCGTCTCGCGGGATTCTGTATTTGAAGTTGGCATGGCTGCTGTCGCAGACAATAGCCGACGCCCTCAAGCTGACGCTGGTCTGACCTCGCCGGTCGTTGTGGATGGCTCTCCCAGTCTCGCGAACCCGGGCTTGCTTGCGGCTGGACGCGAAGGTCAGGCTGCGACGTCTCGGCGTTGGTCCGGAAAAATCAGTGCAATTCTCCAGCCGGTTTTGACAGGGATTGTCGGACTTCGCGACAGGTTGGCCGATCGATTTCAATGGCTGTTGCAGTGGGGATGGCTGGCTGGTGTGCTGCTGTTGGCCGGCGTGACGTTCAACCTGCTGCGGCTGGCCGTCGGGTGGTGGGAATTGCGTCGTTTCCGTCATCGATCGACACTGATCGATTCCCCGGCCCTTCAGGAATCTCTGGATATCGTGCAGGCCGCTCTGAGCGTGCGGGTACCCGTCGAACTGAGACAGACAGCGGAAATGACCTCGCCAGCGACCATCGGATGGTGGCGTCCGGTTGTGATTCTTCCGGCGGACTGGGAGGATTGGAACGAAGAAGAGCGTCTGGGGGTATTGGCCCATGAGTTGGCCCATGTCAGTCGCCATGACTTCATTACGGGATTGTTCTCTCAACTGGTGTTATCGCTGCACTTCTATCACCCCCTGATCAATTGGCTGGTCAACCGTCTGCATCTCGAGCAGGAACTGGCAGCCGACGCTGCAGCAGTTCGTGTCTTGGGGGGGCACAAGCCGTATCTGCGGATGCTTGCGGAAATGGCCTTGAGGGACCATACCGCTTCGCTTCCCGGGCCTGCCCGGACCTTTTGGCCTCAGCCTGGCATGCTGATAACGCGTGTTGAACTGTTGCGGGGGAACAAGCTGGAGGCTGGAGAGGGCTCGTTCTCGTGGCGGGCAGCAGTCCGCGGGGTGGTGGTGTGCGTTGGACTGGTTCTGGCAGGGCTCCGTCCCCTGGCCGGTTCCGATGCTGCTGAACGGCCGGTGGTCCGTCTGGGATCGAAATTTGTTCCGCAGTCGGCTGCAGCTTGGGTGGTCTGGGCTCCGAAGCAAGTCCGCGGTTCGCATCCTGTCTCGTCCCTGCTGTTCGATCCTGCAAATCGCTGGCCCGATGAGCTTGTGGAAGGTCTCGAACAGGTTTCTCTGTTTTGGGTCGATTCCGACGGCTCCGTGACGGGGGAAGTGAATTCCTTGCTGCCGGACGGAGTGGCTTTGAATTTCCGTTCGAAAGACATTCGGGATGCGGTGTTTGCGTATCTTAAGCACAATCCGGAGCAAAACCTTGGCTACCGCCTGCTCGGAGGGCCCGCTCCGCAGAGAGCCGTGCTCTCTCCGGAGGGGGAGTGCAATTTGCTGCTGTGCCGTGATGAGATGGTATTGAATCTGTCGGTGACTTCGGCTTCCAATTCCCCCTCGCCGGACTGGATTGCCGCATGGGATCGTGCCGCCACAGGTGATGCCGTCATCGGATTTCGTCCTGGAATGGTGTCTCGTTTTCAGGTTGCACATGCCAACTACACCGCTGTGCTGGGAGATCTGGTCGATCAGCTTTCTGACTGGAGTCGAACGGCCGAGTTTGCTCTGGCGGCGCTGGACCTGGACCACGACCAGTTTCAGTTGCAGGTCATCCCCAAAACGGGTGGATCCTCCCAGACCCTTGTGTCCGCCGTAGAGGGTCTCAAAAAGGACTGGAAGCTTCGTGTGGCAAAGCCAGTGCCTCCTGGAGGACAGGATCCGGAAAACTACGATCCGGTCCATGGCAACACGTGGTGTCAGCGGCTGGTGAGTCACTGCCCGACAGAGGCTCTGTCTGATCGATTGCAGGTTGACGCGTCCCTGTCGGCCATTCTGGGAATTGCGTTGCGATTGCGGGATTTGCCCGATGAAGTGGTCAGTTTCGAACAGCACTGGCTGGTGCATGAGAGGGCGTATCTGGAACAATCCGTGGATCTTCTGCGGAGTGCGTTGCTGGCCTATCGAGTGGATCATGGAGGATTTCCCCCTCTGGCATTGCAAAGGGAGCCTGCTGCCCCCCTGCATAGCTGGCGGGTCGCGTTGCTTCCCTACCTCGGACGCAAGGATTTGTACGCGGCATATCGCTTTGATTTGCCGTGGGACAGTCCAGAGAATCTGCAGCTTCTGTCGAGGATTCCAGAGATTTACCGCGGTTTCGGATCGCTCTCGAACACCTCCCCAGTTCTCCATGGCTCGGCACTGTCTCCGGCAACTGTTTCGCGGGTGCTGAATGATTGGACCGACGTGGACAATCTGGTGCTGTTCAGTTCTTCGGCTGGGGAAATCCCCTGGACTTCGCCGCTGGATGGCCTTTCAGCAGCGAGTCTGATGCGGGCTGGAGCACGACCGGGATCAGCAGGAGGGCTGGCAGAACTGACCACGGGTGATCTGGAGCAGCGGATCTGGTCGACTGTTGGCGGTTCAATGTCTGAGTAGGGATTGCCTGGTCCTCCGACGACGTCGGGGGGCTTTGCCCCGCAGGCTCTCTGAGGTACACTCCAGAGACCTACAGGACAGAAGGCCAAGGCTCCCGGTTCATGGAACAGCGTTACATCGTTCGCTACGGACTTCCCCGTCATGTTGCAGAGTTTGGCGTCCGTGGACGAGGAGAATATCCCCGCGGAGCACAGGTTGTCGTTCGCTCTGATCGGGGCCATGAGGTGGGCGAGGTGCTATGTCCCGCCTCCGAACGTACGCGGGAATATCTTGGGACCACCGACATCCGGGGTCACATTCTTCGGGAGTTGAACGACCAGGATCGACGTCGGATTGAGGAGTTGCGGGATCAGGAGCCGACAGAGTTTCAGGGATGTCGCGAGTTGATTTCCCAGCATTCCCTGGCCATGCACTTGGTTGATGTGGAGCACCTTCTGGGGGATGAGCGGCTGGTTTTCTATTACGTGTCCGAAGCGCGGGTGGATTTTCGCGAATTGGTGAAGGCTCTGGCGAACCGCTTTCAATTGCGGATTGAGATGCGCCAGATTGGAGTCCGGGACGAAGCCAAGTTTCTGGCTGACTATGGGGATTGCGGCAAGCCGGTCTGCTGCAACACGCATTTGCGGGAAATGCCCCCGGTTTCGATGAAGATGGCGAAGCTGCAGAAAGCTTCGCTGGATCCGACCAAGATTTCCGGCCGGTGCGGCCGGCTGAAGTGTTGTCTGCGATACGAGTACGACACCTACGAAGAGCACCGCCGTGAGATGCCTGGAGTGGGGTCGACTGTGCTGACCCGGAGGGGACAGGGAAGGGTCACTGCCCAGGAGTTGCTCGCCCGCAAGGTTCTGGTCCAATACGAAGACAATCGACTGGTTCTGACGGACCTTGCCGATGTGGTGACGGTTGTCAGTCGGGGGCGGAAACCGGTGGACGAAGAATGAGTGAGCGGGAATTGAGTGACCAGTCTCCCCGGGAGGATCTGAGCAACTCTCCTCTGCCGCTGCCTCCCCCACGTCCGACGGCCGGTCACAAGGGAACCTTTGGACGAGTGCTGGTGGTGGCGGGGAGTCGGGGGATGTCGGGTGCCGCCTGTCTCGCAGGAATGGGTGCCCTCAGGGGTGGGGCCGGGTTGGTGTACCTCGCCGTCCCGTCCGCCATTGAAACCATTGTCAGTGGTTACGAGCCTTCGTACCTGGTCCTTGGTCTGCCTGACAATCACGAGGGGCGATTGGATGCAGGCTGCGAAGCCCCTCTGGGAGAGCTTCACCGGGGGATGAATGCTGTGGCGATCGGTCCAGGGATGGGATCTTCGCCCGCGTTGAGGACCCTTGTCGCGGATTGGCTGGGCTCGCTCCCCGCCCCTTTGGTACTGGATGCCGATGCATTGAATACCCTCGCGGAGCACGGGTGGGGCCTGCGTGACGTTCGCCCCGCCGGCCCTCGGCTGGTCACTCCGCACCCTGGCGAGATGGCGCGATTGCTCGGATTGTCAACAGCGGAGATCCAGGCGGACAGGTTGAGGCACGCCGTCAGTCTCGCCCGACGCTGGCAGACGACGGTCGTCCTGAAAGGAGCCGGAACGATCATCACCGACGGTGACCGCTGGGCGATCAATTCCACGGGCAATCCGGGCCTCGCCACAGGGGGGACAGGGGATGTGCTCAGCGGGTTGCTGGTTGCACTGCTGGCCCAGGGAATGGAGGTGTTTGAAGCGGCGCGACTGGGGGTCTGGCTGCATGGAACCGCCGGCGACATTGCCGCTGCCGAATTGAGCGAGCCCGGATTGATTGCGTCGGATTTGCCCCTGTATCTCGGGGCTGCCTGGCGCAGGGCGCTCGCAACCCGCTCAGACGGCAGGGGGCGCCTCGGTTTCAGCAATTCCGCAGGTGCAATCTCAGCAGATTGAGTGCCGACTTGGTCAGGCGGGCCTGGGCAATCGCAGGATCTCCAACCAGATTGAGTTCCCGGACCTCAACCGTTTGGGGGGTGGCGAGTGCATAGTGGGCCACCGGAACTTCAACGGTCCCTTCCTGGTCGGCGGATCGTAATCTCGGCGTGATGGCCAGCGCATAGTCGACCTGGAGTCTGTCCCGAGTCGCGAGGGCGAGTTGTGAAGCCCGCTCGGGACCATGCGGACCAGTTTCCCGAAGTTGCGACGGGGATATCGCCAGGATCGACGAGAGTGCATCGCCTGAGAGACCGCTCAAGCCGCCTCGATAAATCTCCCCGTTCGGATCGATCCGCTGCAGCCGACGTGCCACCAGGCCCCCCGAGGCTCCCTCGCACGACGCCAGGGTCTTCCTGCGGGCACGCAATTCCCGAACGACGATGTCTTCGAGCTCTTCTTCTTCCTCGCCATACACGTGCTCTCCGAGGCGTTCGAGAATTTGCTGTCGAGTGGCGAGGATCTTGTCCTGGGCGGTGTCTGGAGAGGGGGCTTCGGCAACGATCCTCAGCGTGATGGTGGCTTCATGAACTGTTATTCCGACCTCGGGATCCCGCCCTCGGGCCGTGATGTCTCCCAACAGTTCCTCGGCGGCAGACTCTCCCAGCCCGAAGCACTGGAGCCTGGCATGGCGAATGACCCTCCCTGTGGCCAGTGACCCCAATTTCGGCAGGATCTGTTCCCGAAACATGGGTTTCATTTCACTGGGGACTCCCGGCAGGGCGGCAACAAGGCAGGGAGGCCTCGTTCCACGGGGAATCTCGAGCCAGATTCCGGGGGCGGTTCCACGGGGGTTCGGAATGGGGGTGGAACCCTGGGGAAACATTGCCTGAATGACGTTGCGTTCGGGCATCTCCCGGCCCCGCCGGGCAAACATGCCGCGGATGATCTCCAGAGAGGGCTCGTGCAGGACGAGACCGACCCCCAGCATCCGGGCCAACGCCTCGCGGGTCAGATCGTCAAGGGTAGGCCCCAGGCCTCCCGTGATCACGATCAAATCGGCCCGGTCGACCGCCACCCGGAAGGCGTTGATATTCGCCTGCAAGTCGTCGGCCAGCGTCGTGTGATAGTGAACCGCAATTCCGGCCGCAGCCAGCTCCAGGCTCAGCCATTGGCTGTTTGTGTCGAGTTTGGCACCGCTGGTGAGTTCGGTGCCGATGGCGATGGTCTCGGCTGGCATGAGTTCAGTATCTGAGATCGAAGGAGACTCCGGAGGCCTCATGGTTTGCGTCGAACCACGGATTGACCTTCCACCGGGATTCGGCCGCGGACAGGCGGGACACTGCGACCGATTTTCCTATGGTGTAACCCAGAATGGATCCAAACACCACGTCGGAAAGGTCATGCTCACGCTGGTCGATGCGACTCCAGCCCACCAGGCCGGCCAGCGCATACGCCGGCAGGCCCGCACCCCATCCGTACCAGGTTTCGATGTTGGCCGCGATGGAGAAGCAACTGGAGGCATGAAATGACGGAAACCCAAATCGCCCATCCTCGAAATCATTGGAGGGGCGTTGGGTATCGGCGATGCCTTTGATGGCGACTGTTGTCGCCGAGGTCAGAGTATAGGCCGAGATCGTTGAGCGGAAGAAATCGTGCAGTCGTTCGTCCTGCCGCCACAAGCTGTAAGTGTACCCCAGGAGCAACGTAGGGACCTGCCACTGGAATTCGCCAAACTGTCGCAGCACCTGCGAACCGGCTCCCCACCGATCCGGCGAACTCGCGGTCCAGGCCCGAACCTCCCCATCGGCCTCCTCCCTCAAACCCAGGGAGACGCCAGTACCGATGCCGAGGATCAGGGCGTTTTCCCAGACGAACAAAGATCGCAGATCGGACCGGAAATCGGGCCACCAGTCACGCAGGTCGTCTTGCAATGTGAACAGGGGGACTGTTTCGGCACTCAAGGCCGGGTCCAGATCCCGCCAGTCCAATGGCAAAGTCTCATCCGGAGACTCACTCTCTGCAGCACGCTGCAGTCCGAGCATCAGCAGGGGATCGGCGAGCGGATCCGTTGGGGACGACAGATCGAACGGAGAGAGCCCAGGCGGGATTGCGGTTTCCTCTGGGTTGTCAAAAAAATCCTCAGTGCTTGAGGGTGAGTAGTGGAAAGCCGTTCGAGAGTCGGCGGCGGGCAGATCAGCAGCGGCCGGTTCGAGCGGTGCCGAGTCGACGACCGATTGACTGTCCACCGGGAGAACAGAGCTGGAATTTTTGGGTGAGGTTCCAACGAATCCCGGTGAGCCATGTGGTTGAACACCACGGATCGGCTCTGCTCCCGTGACGGGGGAGTTTTGCAGGCAGCAGCACATGAGGACTGCGATCACGCCGATTCGAGGAGGCCGAAGGCGAGCAGGCTCGTTCGACTTGCCCGGACCAGTCGCCACGCAGAGGAAGCGGCGCAGACGGAACATAAGGACTCACTTCGGACCTTCTTGACCGTTGCTGTCAGGGAAAACGCTTCAAACGCTACAGACTGCCAGAGCGGTCTCAGTTCTCGGTCGCGGTCAGCTTCTTGAGCAGTTCCAGCGCTTCAGGATCGCGGGGAGAGATCGTGACAGTCTCCTTCGCCAACGCAATGGCTTCTGTTGTTCTGTTCAGTTTCTGCAGGGTTTGAATCAACAGAGCCCGGGCCCTACTGTGGACCGGATCCACAGTCAGGCAGGCTTGCAGGGGGGCCACGGCATCGGCGTGCCGATCCATTTGAGACAACACCCGGCCATGTCTGTACATTGACTCAGAGTAGTCGGGTTTGAGTCGGCTTGCTTCGGCATAGGCCGCCGCAGCCAATTCCCAATCGCGGGCGCTTTCGAGGGCGGTCCCCAGAGCGAATCGGCAAAGCGGATCGTTGGGGAACTGCTGGACAGTATCGCGAAAGATCTGGGTCGCCTCGGGCAGACGGCGCTGACGTAGCCGAATCTGACCCAGATTGATCCGCAATCGGGCGAGATCGGGGCGGGTCTGAATCAGTTTCTGCAGCAAATCGGCCGCTTCATCGTAACGCTCCTGAGAGAGCAGTGCGTCGGCGGTCCTGGCCAAACGGTTGGAGGACTTGTCCTCCTGCTCCATGACCGCGAGAAACTCGTCGGGCAGGCTGGGACGCGTCGGCGGCAACAGACTGGCGGTTTCTTCCAGATCAGCCGCAGCGATCAAGTCACCCCGCATCCTCATCAGCCGGATTTTCTCGACCATCACATCGCGCGAGGAGGAGTTGATCTCCAGTGCCTGTTGCAGGCGCTGATTGGCTTCGTTGAGCTGCCCCAGACTCATCTCAAGACGTGCGAGGCCGAGGAGTGGATCGGTACTCCGCGGGGCAAGTTCCGCGGCCTGCAGGTATTTTCGTCGCGCTTCCTCCGGCCGATTGAGCCGCACCAGCAGGTTACCGTATCTCATGAACAGGGGGGCGTAATTGGGTCGGTAACGCTGCGCGTTGCGATACGTCTCCGCGGCCTCCGAGAGGTTGAAGTCCTCCTCGACGATCCCTTTGTAATATCGCCACCGGAACTGCTGGGGGTCGAGCCGCACAGCCTGCTGGAAACATTCGAGGGCCTCGTGGCGGAACTCATGGGCGTAACACAACATGCCAAGACGGCCCCGTGCCAGGGCTGAATCTGGTTCGTTACGGGCTTCGACGAGCGCTTCTTCGATGGCGGATGCAATCGCGGAAGAGGCCCGGGAGGTGTCGATCTCTGGAGGCGGAGGGATGGGAGGGGCTGCGAACCACACATAAATGGCGCCGGTGCTGATCAGCACCCCCAAAGCCACCAGGTAGGCACGCACTTCGTTCACGGGATCGTCTCTTGATGAGTCAGCCGGAACCCGGCCCTATGCCATAAATTACCGACCGACCGGGGAAAAGTCTTGGTGGAGGAGTGCTCGAGGCCGATTCGCCCAGGACGTGTTCCTGCTGGACTTGCGCAAGATCGCGGATCGGCTCGGTGCCCGTCCTTTGCCTCCGATTCGTTTCCGGCTGGGTCAGAGCGGAACGCTTCCTGTTCACGATTCGCCCCTCGGGAGAAGCCTGGCTGTGCCCTCTGTCGGGTCTGATCGTGTCTGAAAAGTCAGCAGTTGTTTAATGTGTCAGCAGGATTTGCCTATTCCTTCCGCAGGCTGTTTCAGAATTCGGTTCGGCAGGTTTCTCCAGGCGAGGTCTTTCCAGAGTTTCAATCTGCGGAAATTTTGGGCTCTTGCGATAGGCTCGATCGGGTTTTCGGGGAATTTCTGGACTTTGGAACGCAACTCGCCTTGCAGCTTCAACGGCCCAACTGAATTTGTCCGCGCTGTTTGGGAAATGTCTCCCGCGAGTTGGGCAGTTCCTCGACGAGAGCATCCTCGGATCATGAGTCATCGCTGGCTAGGACTGTCGCGTGTCTGTGCCCTGTGGGGAGTTTTGTTTCTATGGAACGGCCCGCTGGTGGCACAGGAGGGAGCCTCGGAAGCGAGTCCTCCCGCTGCTGCTCCTGCCGTGACGCTTCCCCCTTACATGACGGGAGTGAGCCCCAAGCCAGAGGAACCACTCTGGCCTGATCCGGTGGGGGCCAGTTCGGGCTACTGGATCGCACCTTCGGCAGGTCCTGTGGGGGACGATAATCCGGCCCAGAAGTCTCCGGCTGATTTGTACGACCGCATTGCCCACAACATGTTCTCGATCAACACGTTGTGGATCCTGCTGTGCGGGGCCCTAGTGATGTTCATGCAAACGGGCTTTGCTCTGGTTGAAGGAGGGCTGTGTCGGGCCAAGAATTCGGCTCATACATTTGCCATGAATCTCATGGTTTATCCCCTGGGTTGTCTGGCGTTTTACGTCTACGGATTCGCCTTGGGGTGGGGGAACTGGTTCAACGCTCCGGTCGCTCCCGGGTGGTATTCACCGATGGGCCCAGGAACGTCTCTGCTCAATTCCGGTTTCGCCCTCACCATTGGGGAAAAGGCTTACGGCCTGTTCGGAACCAAGGGGTTCTGTCTGAGCGGGATGGATGACGTGGGGATCATGACTCTGTTTTTCTTCATGATGGTCTTCATGGACACGACAGCCACCATTCCAACCGGGACCATGGCGGAGCGGTGGGCGTGGAAAAATTTCTGTCTCTTCTCGCTGTGGGTGGCCCTTCCCTACTGTCTGTTCGCCAACTGGGTTTGGGGCGGCGGATGGCTGGCTCAATCGGGACTCAACTGGGGCTTCGGTCACGGTGTCGTTGACTTTGCCGGCTCCAGTGTCGTGCATGCGATGGGCGGAGCGATTGCTCTGGCCGGTGGATTGATCATCGGTCCCCGCATTGGCAAATTTGTGAATGGGCGTCCCCAGGCGATTCCCGGGCACAATCTTCCCTTCGTGATTTCCGGTACGTTCATCCTGGCTTTCGGCTGGTTTGCCTTCAACTCAGGATCCACCCTTTCCGGAACCGATCTGCGAATGTCGACAGTGGTCGTCAACACGATGTTGGGGAGCGTCGGTGGGGCGATCTCCTGCATGGTGTATCTGATGATGACCGGGCTGAAGCCTGATCCGTCCATGATCTGCAATGGCATGCTGGCGGGCCTGGTGGCCGTCACCGCTCCCTGTGCGTTCATCGACAGTTGGGCTGCCTTGCTGATCGGCGCGGTCGGGGGCGTTCTGGTGGTATTGAGTGTCTTCTTCTGGGACCGGTTTGGTCTTGATGACCCTGTGGGAGCCGTTTCGGTGCATGGAGCCAACGGACTGTGGGGAACACTGGCTCTGGGGCTGTTCGCCAATGGAAAGTATGGCCATGGCTGGAACGGTGTCGTGCGTCCGGAGTTCGTGGAAAAATACGGGTCCGATGGCGTCCGGGGACTTTTCTTCGGTGATGCCTCCCAATTGTTTGCCCAGATCCTGTCGTGTGTTACCGTTGCCCTGTTTGGATTCGTCATGGGCTGGGTGTGGTTCAAGATCAGCAACCTCATCACTCCGATTCGGGTCTCGAAGGAGGATGAAGTTGGCGGGCTGGATATGCCTGAGATGGGAACTGTCGGCTACCCGGATTTCATGGTGAAGTAAGCTCGATCTACCCAGCGCGGCAATCTGCAACTCCCGGTGACATGTCCTGTCACCGGGAGTTTTTTTCGTCGTGAAGCTGCTTTCAGGGAGAGCCGAATCTACCGTCTGGGAGTGGTCAGCCGAACGTTCTGGGGCTTTCCTTCCAGATCGTGATTGCCTTTGGCCGATTCTCGCACGGGATCGAAGGCGACCGCCAGGATCTGGTGGGCTGCGGGATAACCCAGTGAGAATGAGTTGGCTCCGATCTTCAGAGTGACAATTCCCGCCTCGCGTGAGTTCTGCTTGACTTCGGCAACAGTATCGAGCGTGCATCCTTGCTCGGCCAGGTATCTCAGAAAATCGGAGGATTGGTCGATCACCCGGACAACACGCACGCGGCTGTCCGTGCTCCACCCGGTCATGGGGATTCCCTCCTGCAACTGACAACGCATCAGGCCGTCGGCGGCGGGAATCGGATCACCATGCGGGTCAACGGTCGGATGCCCGAGAAAATCATCGATTCGGTCCACCAACACGTCACTCACCGCATGTTCGAGGTTTTCCGCCTCTTCGTGCACTTCATCCCAGGTGAGGCTGAGAGTTCGGACCAGAAAGCTCTCGAGCAGACGATGCCGGCGAACCATCCTCAGGGCAAGTTTGCGTCCCGCTGGCGAGAGCGTAACACCCTCATACGGACGGTATTTCACCAGTCCCCCCTCGGATAAGGTTTTCAGCATGGCGGTGACAGTGCCGGGAGAGACCCGCAACGCAGTTGCCAGTTGCCCCGTTGTGACGAGGTCGCCACCGCTGACCAGGGATTGCTGGAGGATTGTCTTGAGGTAGTTCTCCACGGTCAGGCTAGCCATAGATTTTGAGGAGTCAAAAAAAATGTTTGGGTGTAGTTGACACGTGGGGCTGGGTGGGAGAGAATCGCAGCATGAAGTGTTGCACATCTTCCCCTGATGAATCAATTCCACGCCCACTTCGATCCGGGCTCGTCCGGCGAATGCGGTGCTGTCTGATTCTCTGCCTGTTCGTGGCTGGATCAGGCTGCGGACCGGATACTGCGAATGTGAACCCCACTGCGGAAGGAACGGGAGTCACGGTACTGGTCACCACGGGGATGATCGCCGATATCGCACAAGCTGTTGTGGGAGATGCCGGAGAAGTTTCGGTTCTGATGGGACCGGGAGTCGATCCCCATCTTTACCAGCCGACGACGCGTGACCAGCGTCGGCTGCGGCAGGCCGATGTGGTGCTCTACAACGGACTTCACCTGGAAGGGAAGCTGGTGGAAGTATTCGAGTCGTTGTCCCGCGAAAAAACCGTCGTGGCGGTCACTTCGGCAATTCCCGCCGGCCGGCTCTTGGGGGGGGCTGAGTCTGGCTCTCAACCCGATCCCCATGTGTGGTTTGATGTGGGGCTCTGGAAAATGGCGGCGGAGGTCGTCATCAACACCCTGGCTGCCGCGGCACCTGCTGAAGCCGAGGGATTCCGTCGCCGGGGTGACCAATATCTCGGGGAGTTGGAGATTCTCGATCAATACTGCCGCACAAGGGTCGCCGAGGTTCCTGCCGAACGGCGGGTCCTCATCACCAGTCATGATGCGTTCCAGTACTTTGGCCGGGCCTATGGGTTTGAAGTGTTTGGAATCCAGGGGATCAGCACCGAGAGTGAGGCTGGTCTGCGGCGACTGGCCGAGTGTGTGGATCTGATTCGTGATCGCCAGGTCCCGGCGATTTTTCCTGAGTCGAGTGTCTCCCCCGCGGCGGTCCAGCGGGTGGCCCAGGACTCTGGTGTTCGCCTCGGCTCTGAGTTGTATTCGGACGCTCTGGGGGCTGCGGATGGGCCAGCGGGAACCTATCGGGGCATGATCCGATACAATGTCGACATGATTGTCGATGCACTTCGCGAGCCTCGTTTATGAACGTCAGCCCGGCTGTGGAAATCCACGACATGACGGTCAGCTACGACAAGCGGCCGGTGCTCTGGAATGTGGATGTTTCGCTGCCTGCCGGCGAACTGGTGGGGGTGATTGGTCCGAACGGTGCTGGCAAAAGCACGTTGATCAAGGCGGCCCTGGGATTGCTGCCGGTCGATCGTGGCTGGGTGCGTTTCTTTGGTGAGCCGCTGGCCCGGCAACGCTTGGCGGTGGGCTATGTTCCGCAGCGGGAAAGCGTGGACTGGGACTTTCCCGTCACCGTCCGGGACGTGGTTCTGATGGGCACTTACGGCCGACTGGGATGGTTTCGGTCCGCGGGGGTGGCGGAACGTCAACTTGCCGATCAATGCCTGGCAGACGTTGGCATGTTGCCGTTTCGTAATCGTCAGATCTCCAATCTCTCGGGAGGTGAGCGGCAGCGGGTGTTTCTTGCCCGGGCACTGGCGCAACAGAGCCGGGTGTACTTCATGGATGAGCCCTTTGTCGGGGTCGACGCTGCGACCGAGTCGGCCATCATGGGGCTGTTGAGGCAACTCAAGGAACGTGGCTGTACGGTGGTGGTCGTTCATCACGATCTGCAGACAGCTCCGGTGTATTTCGACCGGATTCTGCTGTTGAACATGAGGCTTGTGGCGAGCGGTCCAACGTCTTCGGTCTTCACCCCTGAGCTTCTGCAGCAGACTTATGGTGGGCGGCTGACCATTCTCTCGGAAGCTGCCGACCGGGTGGCGGTCATTCGGCGATGATCACTCCCACCGCGAACTGTCCATCCGTGGCCTCTTTGGGGACCGAGATGCTCCGCTTTTGGAGTTTTCAGGATGGAAGTGTGCGAACCGCGGCCGTTGGAATGGTGCTGCTGGGAATCAGTTGTGGATTGCTGGGCAGCCTGATTGTGCTCCGGCGGATGTCGTTGTTGGGAGATAGCCTGGGGCATGCCGTTCTGCCGGGCCTGTGCCTGGGATTTATGGTGACCTGGACCAAGCATCCCGTCTGGCTGTTCGCCGGAGCTCTTGTGGCGGCTCTTGTGGCCGGAGGGTTGATTGCGCTGATCCAGCGCGGCACCCGGTTGAAACCCGATGTGGCGATGGGATTGGTGCTCTCGGGATTCTTCGGTGCGGGATTGATGTTGATGTCACGGATCCAGTCCGATCCACGAGGAGGACAGGGAGGTCTGAATCAGTTCTTCTTCGGACAGGCGGCCGCCCTGCGGGATGTCGACCTGCTGCTGATTGGCTGCGTCACGGCCATGATCGTGCTGTGTGTGCTGTCGCTGTTCAAGGAATGGTCTGTGTTTTGTTTCGATGAGGGTTTCGCCTGCGCGCTGGGGTTGCCTGTGCGGCGGCTCCACTACCTGCTGGTGTTGCTGACCGCCATGGCAATTGTGATTGCCATTCAGGCCGTGGGAGTTGTGCTCTTGTCCGCCTTGCTGATCACTCCTGCCGCGACCGCCCTGTTGTTGACCGATCGACTGCCGCGGATGTTGGGGATCGCGGTCGCAGTCGCAGTCATGGGGGGCCTTGGAGGATTGAATCTAAGCTCCCTGAGCACTGAGGTACTGGTCCAGGGGTGGAATTGGCTGGGGGGATGGAGTCGGCTTCTGGGCCTCGGATGGCCTCCTCTTCGAATGGCATCCAGTCTTCCGACGGGGCCGACTGTGGTGCTGGTTTTGGCGTTGATGTTTCTGGCGGCGTGGGTGTTCTCCCCGCGCTACGGACTCCTCCGTGCTCTGCTGCGACGTTGGCGGAGCTCGGTGGTGACGGACCAGCCAGGAGGAGAGGCCTGAATGTTCGGAAACTGGTTGCTGGCGCAGGGGATGACGCTGATGACCGGCCCTTACGGCAGTTCGCTGGCGGCCGCCTTGGGCGGTGCCCGGGAGGGGCTTTGGTCCAAAACCGTACGTTATGACACGCTGTGCATCCTCGCCCTGAGTCTGTTTGTCTCCCTCTCTTGCTCCTGGCTGGGATGTTTCCTGATTCTTCAGGGGCAGGCTCTGCTGGGGGATGCCCTGAGTCATACCGTGCTGCTGGGGCTGGTCCTCGCGGTTCTCTGGACCGGGAGCATGGGGAGCGGGACGTTGTTACTGGCGGCGGTCTTCACCGCTGTCTTGACTGCTCTGATGATTCAGTTGGTGTCGCGAGGCTCACGAGTCAAAAACGACGCCGCCACAGGAATTGTCTTCACGACGTTGTTCGCCCTGGGGGTGGTGCTGCTGTCGAGCTTTGTGCCGCGGTTGCATATTGACGTCCAGCACTCGCTCTACGGCAACCTCGATTTTGTGCCCCTGGAAGAGAAGTTCCTTCTGTTCGGATTTGGAATTCCGCTGGCCCTCTGGCAGATGGGGGGAGTTTGTCTGGTGTTGTTGGGATTGTTACTGACCTGTTATCGCCCGCTGTTGGTCACAGGTTTCGATCCTCAGTTGGCCCGGTCGATGGGGCTCTCGGTTCCCCTGGTGCAGGGGGCGTTCCTGGTGGCGTTGGCAACCACCGTCGTGGGGGCCTTCAGTTCGGTTGGGGCGATCCTCGTGGTCGGATTGCTGACCGCACCTCCGGCGACCGGATTCCTGATGTCACGACGACTTCCCGGGATGTTGTGGTGGTCCTCTGTCGCTGGGGGAGTCTCCGCTGTGGTGGGCTTGCATCTTGCCGATTGGCTGAATGTCACCACGGCACCCACGATGGTGGTGGTGGCCTGCGCCCAGTTTGGACTTGCCTTTCTGTGGGCCCCCGAATCGGGGGCATTTTGGAGAATATTGCGGCGCGGTCGATTGCGGCTGCGAACCCGCCAGGAGAATCTGGTGCGGTTGCTGCTGAAAACACAGTCCCGCTCAGCCGATTTGACTTCTCGACCCGATGAGCTGGCCGGAGAATTGGGCTGCTCTCGCCTGGCTGTGACACTTTGGTTGGTGCAGCTGGGTTGGAAAGGGTGGATTACGCGGGACGGTGCACGTGGGGTACGGCTGACACCGCGCGGGATGGAAGAGGCGCGCCGACTCGATCGGGCGCATCGTCTCTGGGAAGCCTATCTGGTGCAACAAGTCGGGCTGCCGCTGGATCACGTTCATCCCTCGGCTGAGGAGCTTGAACACCTTCTGGATGACGCATTGCTCGCCAGGCTGGAGGATGTGCTCGGTCATCCCGAAACCGATCCGCATGGTTCCCAGATTCCTCGGATCCCCAGTGATCCCGGACAGCCGGGGCGGTTTCCCCTGTCGCAGTTGCGGGTGGGCGACCGTGGAGTTCTGGTTGGCCTGGAGACAAACTCCGAGCAATCGTCGTCTGGCGCGCATCCGACTGGGGCTGCGCGCATTGCGGGATTAAGCCTGGAGCTGGGGGGAAGGTTGCAGGTCACAGACCGGGACATCCAACAGGAGACCTGGACGGTCTGCTTCGCCAACAGCCGTCAGCTTGTCATTCCCCACCCGTTGGCCGATTTGTTGATTGTCGAATTGGAAGGCTGACGGCCACGCCGTGATTTCAGCACGGCCATCAATGACAACAGGCCCGGTGGAAGTTCAACTTCCACCGGGCCTGAGTCAGCTCAAGGGATCACACGAAGTGAACCCTGGGTTCGGAGCCAAGTCCAAGTCCCAAAGATCGGGCTCGGCACGGGAATGATGGTGACCTCAGGCGGCGCACAATTCGAGACGCCACCGGAGTTGAACCTTCAGGAAACGTGCCCCGCGGGCGTCGTAGCAGTAAATGAGGTTCCGGTCCGCAACCCAGATCGCCTCAAGTCGGATGCTACGTGGTCCGCGGAGACAGAAATGCAAGCCACAGGGCGTGCCGTTCCGTCTGACCACCGTCTCCGTCAATCCAAACTGTTCCTGCAAAATGTTTTCTCGATCGCAGAGAGTCTTGTGCACCCAGGCACGCAACTGCTCCAGATCTCGAACGTCCTCAAATCCATCTTCCATCGGCATGTGCATCGTGTCGGGATGTCATTTCCAGGGGATGGTGTCGCGCATCGTGATGGCAGGTTCGCAACAGCCAACAACGGTTCGTATCGGCAGGGATTTGGGCCTGGTTGCAATTCGGGATTTGATGTCGCCAATCCCGGCATGGAGGGATTTTTTTTCGAAGTCGGCACAACCCCTAGGGTTGACCGATGAACCTTAGGATGCCTGATCGGATGTGAGTCTGTCGCCCTCGGGCACGGAGTTCTGTGACCTGCGGACGAGTCGATACACGGGTCTCCTGCGAAAGCTGCGAGTGCCGGTGTACCACACGAATTCAGGCCGCATTGACAGGACTTTGTGGAAGTTGTGCATATGCCATCCCGGCCCTGGCGCCAGTGGTCGTTACCAAATGAAACGGGAGAATGCCTCGCACTCTGAATCGTTCAAATGCGCTCGGGTCACAAAACGGGGATGAATCTTCGCACCCAGCAGGCCGGGGAATCGCTTTCTGGCATAGAGCGAAACATTGAAATGCCCTGTACTCTACCGCCAGGTATCAGGAGCGCAAAATGAAAGAATTGAATGCTTCAGACACTGACAACGCCATGCCCGGGAACAACAAGGAATGACAAGGGGCTCGCCCAAACCCGCCCACTCAGGCAAGGACGTCCGACAGAGGGGCCAGAAACGAACAGCCCCACGCCGAAGTTCCCCGTCAGCTTCCAGAATCAATAATCTGGGGGACCAGAAAGAACTTGCCGTCGGTCTTCGGAGCATTGCCCAGCGCCAATTCCCGAGGCAGTGATGGAACAACAGAATCTTCACGAAAGACGTTGTTCAATTCCACTGCGTGGGCCATCGGCTCCACTTCATCCGTCGGAACTTCTTTGAGTTGCTCGACGTATTCGAGAATGGTGCTGAGCTTTTGCAGATAATCATCGATTTCGGACTCGGCCAGTCTCAGGCGAGCCAAACGGGCCACACGCAACACGGTCCCGCGATCCAGACTCGTGGACACAGCCGAAATCCTGTTTACTTCGTGGGGAGAGTGAAGGGCTTGCGAATCACAGCCTTCACAACGCGGCCACTCTTGAGGCATTGTGTGCAGACTCGCTTGGTGACAACTTCGCCACCGTCCTGCACACGCACCCGCTGCAGATTCGGACGGAAGGCGCGACGGGAAATGCCAGTGGTTTTCCGGCCGTTGCCTCCCAGGTACTTCGCCTTGCCGCGTTGGGCCAACTGATTGCCCCGGATCGGCTGTTTCTCACACAAGTCGCAACGCATGCCCATCGAACGAGTTCCTTTTCGAAGCCTCACATCCTGAGCCCCAAGCGGGGAGCCCAAGATCATAACAGGTGCTGCGAGGTTTGCAACCGCTGGCTGCACGTTCTCGACGTGATGGTTTGATTGTGCAGCGCTGGAGAATCGTTCACGAAGTGGAGGTGTGTTTTTGTGTGCATCACTGGGGGTTTTGTTTGTTGGCAGGAGCTGTGGGGGCTCCTCGTTCAATCCGACCCCACAGATGTCCCCCCACTTTCCCATGCACCCAGGTACCGGCATACCAATCCTCATGGATCAGGACCCGGGCCGAGAAGGTTCCCAGTCCAGGGATGGTCACCTCATCCAGGGTGATGACGGGCGTTTTTCCCGCCCAGAGAACCTGGAATGGGACCGCAATGGGGAATTCCTTTCCCTGAATCTGCCATTTGGCACCAAACAGCCAGGTTGTATTGTTTACTTTGGACACTTTGGAAATGGCGTATTTCTCCATCACCGCCGCCTTCTCTTCTGTCCCCTGGGTGACACTGTAGTTGCCCGCAAAAGCTGAGTTGGCCAACTTTTCCGCAAACCAGCGGTCGAGTTCCTCCTGTGAGGGGATCGTGCCTTTGCGAGTCGAGGTGGTCGGTTTTGTCTCGTCGGATTTCGGTTCCTGAGGCTCGTCTGCCAGAAGAGGGGAGGCCGTGAGGACACTGGGGAACCCCAAGGCGATCACAGAGAGAAAGTCGCGACGTTCGATCGGCATGGCGGTTGTACACTCGGATTGGTGGGGGGGAACCCGGCCCAGACCCGCCTGCGGTTCGCAAGTGGATGCGTGGCCGTTAAGACCTTGGTGTCTCAATCTCCATTGTCAACAGGAGGGGGGTTGCTGGCAATCACACCGTAATGTCACGGGAATCCAGTGACGGGAGTATCTGTACGTGTGCTATTGGCGACTGCTTTCAGAGGATATTCTTCGAGCGGATCGCCCGCTGAAACCGCGAGTGGAGTATGCGACGCGCGAGGTGATCTTGACCCTGATCCAACCTCTGGCGTAGAAGCACCGCGGCGTACGGAGCAAAATGGTGGCGGTATCCCGCGGTTTGATGAGCGGGGGCCGTGCGGCAGTTGCTTCCCCCAGTTCCACTGGTCTTGTTCGATTCCCGGAACAATTCTGTTGATTCGTTTGCACGCGGGTTCGCACAGTGTCTTTCGTCCAGCCACGTTGCTGGGCGGTTTGCTGGTATGTCTGGCTGGATTGGGCTGCGAGTCCACCGGTCTGAATACCAGTCTGCTGGAGACACTGGCCGGTCGGCCCGTTGTTTCGGAGAAGGAAATGGCACGCCGACGGGCGGCCTACATCGAGCATCACAATCGAGAAGATCTCTACTGGCTGCTCCAGAATTGTGTGACGACCGGGATGGGAGTTCACGAAGTGGCTGCCGTCGTTGGCGAAACTCCTGAACTGGAACCTCATAGCCAATGGCTGAAGCAGGCCGATTTCCGGGTCGATGACAAGGTCTATAAATTTGGCCCCGACAGTCAGGGGCAAAGTGTCTATCTGCTGTTTCGTGAAGGGCGGTTGATCAATCACAACCCGGACGAATATCGGCCGGATGACTTCGCGATGCAACTGCGACGGGGCAGCTGAACTCGCGAGGCAGGGCATTGCGAACTGAACCCCGAATTGTCACGGAGATGGGCACTGGGGAGTCATTTCATACCGGGCAAATCCCGGAGTTTCGGTGACGGCAACCGCCTCTGGATCCTGTCCCTTCGCAGCAACGAACAGGGCGTCAGCCTGGGGAGCGTTTTTTTTGAGCCAGGCCAGCCCCCGCTCGGACCCCATCACGCAGACCGCCGTGGCATGGCTGTCTGCCATGAGGCAGGTCGGGGCGATGATGGTCACGCTCGACCGGGTTGTCAGGCCGAGGCCGGTGGCTGGATCGACGATGTGTGAGTACCGCACTCCCTCGATCTCCACGAATTGAAACGCGTCGCCCGACGTGGTGACGGCGGCATGGTGCAGCACGAGATGGCGACTCGGCGTTCCGTCGGCATCCAGAGGGGCGACACTGATTCGCCATCCTGGCTCCCCAGGGGGAGGGCCGCTGACACCAATGTCACCGCTGCCATCAATCAGGGCACTTTCGATCCCGTGCTCTTTCAGCACCTGGAGCGCCTCGTCGATGGCGAATCCCACCGCAATTCCGCCGAGATCCAACTGCATTTTCGGGAGCTTGAGAGTAGCCGTCTGGCGTTCTTGATCGAGGGACAAACCCTGCCAACCGACAGCCTGTCGGGCCTGGGACAGCACGGCTGCGTCCGGGAGCCTTCGGTTTTTGCGACTGCGTCTCCACAAGCGGGTCAGCGGTCCGACGGTCGGGTCAAACGCTCCGTCGCTGGCTTTGGCCAACTGCTGTGATGCCGTCAGAATCCGGAACAAATCCTGGCTGATGGCGACCGGACGGCCTGTGCCCGCCGTCGCACACAAGCGGTTCAGTTCGCTGTCGGCGTCGTAGTCACTGCAGACCGCGTTGAGATCCAGGATTCGCTGAAACGCTGCGGTCACACCCCGATTTGCGGACTGTTCATCCGGTGCGTATACTACGATTCGGAACCGCATGCCCATGAGCATTTCCGAAAACGCGTACCGTTGCAACGGTGCGCCGTTGGCCGAGAGTCCCGCCAGTGCGGCGGTCAAGGCGATGGAAAGCAGCGCTTGGGACATAGACGGATCCTGGTGACACGTCACCTCTCAGGGATTCTCCGGCATTTGACCCGCCGGCGAAAATCGGAATTGGTGATCACTGCCGCGATTGAAGCGGGTGTCGAGATTCCAACAGGTGCTTGCGGTGGAGAGGTCGGATTCAGTCATGGTGAGTCTAGGCAGGTTCAGGGGAACGGGGCAAGCGGTGCTCGCCGGGTTGGTTCTGGTCGGACTGTGTTGGGGCATCCGTCCCCAGAGGCCCATCGCAGAGGCTCAGGACGTGTCGGTCGCCCCGCCGGTAGTTCCGATTCCCGAGGCCGAGGCCAAGAACCCGGCCGATATGAAGGCGTATACCGAGAAGATCACCGGCACGGAGGTGACCTTCGACATGGTGCCGATTCCCGGTGGGGAATTCGTGATGGGGAGTGCCGAGTCGGAAATGGGAAGAAATCCCGACGAAGGTCCCCAGCATTCGATGAAGATCGCCCCGTTCTGGATGGGGAAATGCGAGGTCACCTGGGATGAGTACGATGTCTGGAGCTTCAGTCTGGATGTCAAGCGGCGCGAGACGTTGAAGCTCGACTCGACCGATCGTGACCGGCTCTCAGATGCGGTGACACGCCCCACCAAACCCTACACCGACATGACGTTTCGGATGGGGCACGACGGCTTTCCCGCGATCTGTATGACCGGACTGGCGGCCCGGGTTTACTGCGAGTGGCTGACGGCCAAAACGGGCCGTTACTACCGGTTGCCGACCGAGGCGGAATGGGAATACGCCTGCCGTGCCGGCACGACCACTGCCTATTCGTTTGGAGATGACGCCGCAGGACTCGAAGAGCATGCGTGGTTCATCGACAACTGCGAGAAGTACCAGAAGGTGGGGAAAAAGAAGCCGAACGCCTGGGGGCTGCATGACATGCATGGGAACGTCGCCGAATGGTGCGTCGACCAATACGACGAAGAAGGGTATGCCAAGCATTCCGTCGAGACGCCCTTTTTCCTTGCGACCAAGGAGTACCCACAGGTCGTGCGGGGAGGCGGGTGGGATGGGACGGCGGAAATGCTGCGGAGTGCCGCCCGGGACTTTTCCAAGCCGGAATGGAAAATCCAGGATCCCCAGCTTCCCAAAAGCCGGTGGTACCATACCGATGCGCGGTGGGTTGGTTTTCGGGTTGTGCGGCCCTTGGGAGGAGAGGACATCAAGTTCCCCAAAGTGGAAAAGAGCGTGACAGAGAAGAAGTAGGCGGTAAAAAAGAGGTCGGTGCAGCACGGTGTCGGGCCATCCGACGGAGCAACCCAGGGAGGTCCCTGAGTCAAGGGGATCGGCGGAATTTTTTCTGGACTCTGGCCCGTGGAATCCGGTTCCTAGTCCCACTGGACTTACAACCAGGCGGACTCAGTAAGCCGCACTGCGATTTGTTGATGAGTTTGAGTGGTGTGTCGTTCAGGCGTTTTTGTTTCTCCCGCTTCAGAACTTGAGGAGGTTCGTTCGATGAGTCATACGGCAGCCCAGGATTCGGCGACGCGCCGGGATTTTCTGAAAGATTCGACTGTCGCGGCGCTCGGGGCCGCTGGTTTGGCTGTCCTGGCTCCTTTGCCGGGCGCGTACGCTGGCGGGGACGATCTGATTCGGGTCGGTCTCGTCGGGTGCGGAGGCCGGGGGACGGGGGCCGCGGCTCAGGCACTGAGCACCAAGGGGAAGGTCAAACTGGTGGCGGTAGGGGATGCGTTTCCCGATCGAATCAAGAGCAGTCTGGGGGCCATTCAGCAGGAACTGGGAGATCGTGCGAAGGATCTGGTGGATGTTCCTCCCGAGAGACAATTCGTCGGTTTCGACGCCTTTCAGAAGGTCATCGATTCCGGGATTGATCTGGTGATTCTGGCCACTCCCCCGGGATTCCGGCCCCAGCATTTCGAGGCTGCGGTCAAGGCGGGCAAGCACGTTTTCATGGAGAAGCCGGTGGCTGTGGATGCCCCGGGGGTCCGGCAGGTTCTGGCCGCCGCCGCGGAAGCCAAGCAGAAAAACCTCGGAGTCGGGGTCGGGCTGCAGCGGCACCATCAGGATTCGTACATCCAGACGATCAAGCGGCTTCAGGAGGGGGCGATTGGCGACATCCATACGATGCGTGCGTACTGGAATGATCGCGGAGTGTGGGTTGTCGAACGTCAGCCCGGCATGACCGAAATGGAGTACCAGATGAGGAACTGGTACTACTTCAACTGGCTGTGCGGAGACCACATTTGCGAACAGCACATCCACAACCTCGATGTCTGCAACTGGCTGAAGAATGCCTATCCGGTCCGTGCGTCGGGCATGGGGGGACGGCAGGTGCGAACCGACAAGAAGTTCGGCGAGATTTTCGACCACCATGCGGTCGAGTTCGAATACGCCGATGGGAGCCGGTTGTTCAGCCAGTGCCGGCACATTGAGGGATGTTGGAGCAGTGTGTCGGAGCACGCGCAGGGAACGAAGGGTTCGGCGGACATTGCCGCGGGGATCATTCGGGTCAATGGGGCACCGGAATGGAAGTACCAGCCCGAGAAGGGAAGTCGGCCGAAGAATCCGTACCAGGTCGAGCACGATGATCTGTTCGCCAGCATTCGGGCTGGAAAGCCACTGAATGAGGCCGAATACGGTGCTCTGAGTTCGATGACGGCGGTTTTGGGTCGCCTCGCAACGTACTCCGGCAAAGTCGTGGAGTGGAAGGACGCTCTGGCCTCCGAGATGAGCCTGCGGCCCCAATCTTATGATTGGCAGTCCAATCCTCCCTCGATGCCCGATCAGCAGGGGTGGTATGCGATCGCCATCCCCGGATCGACCAAGGTCGTCTAGAGCCCGTCGGGGAGTTCGTTTTGCACCCCCATGGTTTGGGGTGGAGAACTGCTTTGGCCCGCCGCAATCCGCAGGGATTGCGGCGGGTTTTTGTTGTTCGTGACAGTCCCTGCGACAATTGGAGAGCAGGGGATGACCATAGTTCCCAGCGCCGGGAAATCGCCACAACCGGACTGTGCGTCTCACTTGCGACTCACGCGTGTCTGCCTATAATCGAGCGACTTCGTCAGGCTGAAAATCTGTCCCAGCAGGGGAAACCATGTTCAGGTGGTTCCGGAACGTTTTTGTGGCTGTCAGCACCCTGATCCAGGGGATGTGGGTGACGTTGCTGACGATGTTGAAAACGTACCAGCGCAAGACGTTCACCCACATTTATGAGTACCCCGAGGTCCCAGTGCCTGTGAAGGCCCGTTACCGCGGCTTTCATCGGTACGACCTCACGACGTGCATTGGGTGCGACAAGTGTGCGGCTGCCTGCCCGGTCGACTGCATCTATATTGACAAGGAGAAGGCGCCAGTCGGAAAGGGCTTCCGGCTGAACGGCTTCACCATCGACTACACGAAATGCATGTTCTGTGCGTTGTGTGTTGAACCGTGCCCTGTCGACTGCATTTTCATGGGGTCGAATTTTGATTTGAGCTGCTACAGCCGCGACGGCTGTATTGTGGACTACGCCAAGCTGCCGTTGGAAGTGGCGTGGGGGCAGACTTCGTTGAATCCCACCGCCGTCTCGGAATCCAAGGTGCTCTACCAGCCGGTGTGGGTCAAGGGTGAACCTAGTCCGTTCCAGGTGGTGTCGTCCGAGTAGGGAGATCGCTGTTTGCCGCGTGGGCAACGATCTCCGGGCGGTGTGCGGGATTTCTGAAGGATTGGATCATGGCGAAAGAGCAGCGGGTTGAGCGTCGTCACTACACGGTGGAACAGGCCAATCACGCCCTGCCGTTGGTGAAAGCGATTGCGGCCGACATGGTGGCAAAGTTCGCCGAGGTGAAGGAGCGTAAGGATCGGCTCGATCGTATTCGCCGGCAAAAACGCGCGAAAGATGGTGTGGAAGACTTCTACGCTGAGGAGTTGGTCGAGGCTGAGTCCCAACTCGAGCAGGAACTTGAAACGTTGCAGGGTTACATAGAAGAGTTGACCGATTTGGGCATCGAGGTCAAGGATGCCTCGCGGGGGTTGCTCGATTTCTATTCGCTGCTCGATGGCCGGGAGGTGTATCTCTGCTGGCTTTTGGGTGAGGAAGAAGTGGGGCACTGGCACGAACTCGACACCGGCTTTGCTGGTCGCCAGTCACTGATGGCTGGTTCCTCACCAGGACCGCAACCGAAGGATTTTCGCGGAGATCAGTGAGCGGCGACAGTCTCGATCCCGGCCCGGATCTCGGAATCTCTTGGCTGCGGTTCCTGTCGGACTGAGCTCCTGACGGCATGATGAGTCACTCTGGAATGGCGAGTGGAAGCATGAATGATCTGGTCGGACATCTGTTGTTGTTCTCCCTTTTGGGCGTCGTCTTTTTGATGCTGCCCCTGATCGCGGGGTGGTTTGTTCGTCCGGCGGCACCCACCGCGGAAAAGTTGGCGGCGTATGAGTGCGGTGAGCCCACGATCGGCTCTTCGTACATTCAATTTGACCTGCGGTTCTACGTAGTGGCCCTGCTCTTCATTCTGTTCGACGTGGAAGTTGCCTTCTTTTTCCCCTGGGCGACGATCTACGGCGGCGCAACTGCCCTGATGGATCCGCGGGTGAGTGAGCCGGCCCGCGTGCAATTGAGTGAGCGTCTGCTGAATGTGGCCCCAGGCTCACTGAGCCCGGAAAACGTCATCACTCCGGCCGCTGCCCAATCTCTGGCCTGGACGGGACTTGCTGACATCCTGATCTTCTTCAGCATTTTGCTGGTCGCGTTTGCCTACGTTTGGAAGCGTGGCGATCTGGACTGGGTTCGTTCGGTGTCCAGTGCCCGCCGGGTTCGCCCGGTTCGTCCGTCGCCGAGTTCCGACGTGCTCCCGCGTTCCGTTGAGACCGTCGTCTGACGCTGTTCATTTGCAGTTTGTCTGCAGCCTGTTCTCCTTGAGAGTGAGTCGCGATGAATTTCCAGGACATTCACTCCCGATTGGTCAGCCAATTTGGGGATCGGATCACCGGGGTCAATTCAGAGAACATTGATCCTTGGATTGAAGTGGCTCCGGCTGAGATTCTGGAAGTCTGCGAATTCCTCAAGTCCGATTCTGGATTGCAATTCGACTCGCTCAACAATCTGTGTGCCACAGACTGGTTTGATGCCGATCCGAAGAAGCAGGCCAAGCTGGGTGACCCGCGCATCGAGGTGGTCTACCATCTTTACAGTTTTTCGTTGCGTCACAGCCTCGTGTTGAAGGTCAAGCTGCCCCGCTGGCAGGGGGGAGTCGCTGGTGAGTTGCCGCAACTGCCGACCGTTTCGGGTGTCTGGGCCGTCGCGGACTGGCATGAGCGTGAGGCGTATGATCTGGTGGGGGTGAATTTCGTCGGTCACCCGGATCTGCGACGGATTTTGTGTTCCGAAGATTGGGTGGGACATCCCCTGCGTCGCGATTACGAGTTTCCGCTGGAGTATCACGGCATTCGTGCCAAGTGATGGCTGCGTCTGTCGTTTCTGAGTCGCTGATTCTCCGCATTACAACCGAGTGACCAAATGGCTCTGCACCTGGAAGATCCCCGGATCGTCGAGTTTGACGTTCGCACCGATGAGATGCTCGTCAACATGGGGCCCCAGCATCCAAGTACCCATGGCGTGCTGCGGTTGCTGCTGCGGACGGACGGTGAGGTGGTCAGTCAGGTCATCCCTCACCTGGGTTACCTGCACCGGTGTGCGGAGAAAATCGGAGAGAACCTCTCCCTGCCCCAGTGGATTCCTTACACCGACCGGATGGATTATCTGGCGGGAATGAACATGAATCTGGGCCTTTCCCTGGCGGCTGAGAAGCTGATGGGGATGGAGGTTCCTGAGAAGGCGATGGTGTTGCGGGTCCTGATTGGCGAGATGGGCCGCATTGCCAGCCATCTGGTCGGCATGGGGGCCTATGGCTTGGATCTCGGGACCTTCAGTCCTTTTCTGTATGCATTCCGAGAACGGGAGATCATTCTCGATCTGTTCGAAGAAGTGTGCGGAGCCCGGCTGACCTATTCGTACATCACTCCCGGTGGTGTGACTCATGACCTGCCCGCAAAGATCACCATTCCGCCGGGATTGGCGGCTTTGACTGGCAAGTCCAGCAATTTGCAGATGTCGTGGATTGAAGCGTGCAGTCAGTTCCTCGACTGGCTTGAGAAACGGATCCCCGAGTATCACACGCTCCTGACGACGAACCAGATCTTCATCAAGCGGACGGCGGGGCTGGGGATCATGGATCGGGAGATGGCGATCTCCTACGGCTGCACAGGACCGGTCCTTCGCGGGAGCGGTGTCGATCATGATCTTCGCCGGGATGGCGAGCCGATCTATACGCGGATGTACTCGGGCTATCAGTTTGATGTGCCGGTGGCCCCCTTTGCGAGTGCTCCGCCGGAATGTGTGCTGGGCGACAACTGGTGCCGGTTCTACGTGCGGATGATGGAAGTCGTTCAGTCCATTCGTTTGGTTCGGCAGGCGATGCAGAAGTATCCTGCCGCCACCGGAGAGCACCGGATTCCGTTCAAGCAAGCCCAGAAACTCCCCAAGAAGGAAGTCTATCTGGAAACGGAATGTCCCCGTGGCCAGATGGGGTTCTACCTGATCGGAAACGACAGCAATCTTCCCTGGCGGGCTCGGGCCAAGAGTTCGTCATTCTGCAATCTGTCGGTCACAGAGGCACTGTGTGCCGGCTGTCTGATTGCCGACATTCCAGCTATCGTGGGCTCGCTCGACATTGTGATGGGAGAGATCGATCGCTGAGAGGCGACCACCTGATCCCATTTCGGTCATGCCCTGGCAGGTCGGTTGGTGGGGAATGACCGCAGGCTGATCGTGATTCAGTCGTTTGAGTTGGTCACCGACTGGTTCGGTCTGTTCTGTCGAGCCTGAAGCGGCTGTGTTTGGCTTCCATCAGCGCTGTACATCAAAGATCCGAAATCCTGCAGACAAATAGAGTTTGAGTGCTGCGGGATGATCTTCGGAGCAGGTGTGCAGCCAGACGCGGGATGGTTGGGTTGACCAAGCCCGATTCAGGACCAGCGTGAGCAACGGGCCTCCCATCCTGTGGCCGGTTCGCTCGGGGAACAAGCCATAGAATTTCAGTTCGACTTCCGTTCCCTGACGGCGGTCCAACTCGGCGAAGCCCACGACTTGCTCCTCCTGGAGAAGATGCAGCACTTCGACCCGAGGATCATGAATGATCTCGGCCAGTGCGGAGTCGTTTACTTCATTGCGCGAGTACCAGTTCCAGGGCTGCCCCACGGTATTGAAGAGCCAGCGGTAGTGGGACAGGTCGGGAGTAACGAGTCGTTCGAGGGAGAGGCGACGGCCTGCTTCGGGCACAGGCCGTGCCATCTCGGCGATTTCCGATCGCCCCGTCTGCTCCAGATACCACATGGTCATGGACGGAGAGAGCAGTCCCAAACCTGGAGATGAGTTATGGATTGGCCTTTGGCCGCTTCAGGATCGCCCGCTCGATGGTATTGATGGCCCGCATCCCCGCACTCTGCCCCTTCACATCACTCAGGCCAGACACAACCTCCCAGCCCTCTTCACCATGCTGGTTCAGGATCTCCTCTGTGGCCCTCACAATCTTGTATTCCCACTTGGTGACACGGGGATTGGCGGGGGGCTGGGCCTGGGTCGACTTCAACAGGGTCGGTCCCAGCAGCAGGGTTGCCAAACACAGGCCGAGACAGGACAGAGAAGCCAACACGCGGTCGGAACGGGGCATGGGAAGCCTTTCCAGACAAGGGAAGGGGAAATTCAGCTTCCAGAAGATTGTACCCGCAAACCGCTGAATTACAGCAGTCAACGGCGGAGATTGGCGCTTCCCGGTCGATGGGACAACTCAGTCTTCCGCGGCACTGCCATCCCCGCACATCTTGACGATCTTGGGGTCGAAGCGGGCGACAATCTCCACCAGATCGCGCTGCTGCGCCATGACTTCGTCGATGCGCTTGTAGGCATAGGGGACTTCATCCGCTCCTGCGGAAAGCACGGTAATTCCCCGCTTTTTCAGGTCATTTTGCACAGCTTTCCAGGTGTAGGTGTCTTTGGCTTTGGTCCGCGACATGGCCCGTCCCGCACCATGCGACGCCGACCTCAGGCTGGCTTCGTTCCCTCGGCCGCGAACCACGTAACCGGGGTCGGCCATCGATCCGGGAATGACCCCCAGCACGCCCAGTCCCGCCGGGGTCGCCCCTTTGCGGTGGACAATCAATTCCCGTCCATCATGAATTTCCTTCCATGCGAAGTTGTGATGATTCTCAACACCGGCGATCTTTTGAGATCCAATCAGTTTCCCGACCAATCGGTGAATCACGTCGTGATTGGCGGCTGCGTACTCGCCCATGAGGTTCATGGCCGCCCAGTACTCCTGTCCCGCCTCAGACGCCAAATCAAGCCAGGCGAGGCGACCAAACTCGGTGTACCGCTTCGAGAGCCTCCCCTGGGCGATTGCGGAATAGGTACTGCAGACGGCGGCTCCGGCTCCCCGGCTACCAGAATGACTGAGCAGCGCCACATACTCCCCCGCCGCCAATCCAAGATCGGCCGCAGGTTCGGTCAAGGTCAGCACGCCAAACTCCACGAAGTGGTTCCCCGATCCTGAGGTGCCCAGCTGCCTCCAGGCCTTGTCTTTGTTCTCACGGGTCACCCGACTCACTTCCCAGTCGAGGTCCATCACGGGGTGTTGCTGTGGGCGTTCGTGCTGTCCTCCCACACCGAACCGGGTTCCTTTTTCGAGCGCCTGTTGAAAGGTGTCGAACTGGTCCGTGAGTGCGGCCGGCGGCAGATCGAACACGGAGAGTTTCATCCGACAGGCAATATCAACTCCAACCGCGTAGGGGATGACAGCGTTTTCACACGCCAGAACGCCGCCGATGGGCAGGCCATACCCCACATGGGCATCCGGCATGAGCGCGCCGCGGCGGGAGACGGGCACCGCACACGATTGACGCATCTGCGCATGGGCGGCCACATCGATGTCGCTTCCCCAGGTTTGATAGGGTGCCGGCTCGGCGGGGGTGTACTCCCGCTCGGCGATCAGTTCCCGGGCGAGTTGCCCAAAGTGAGGATCGGCGAGATGTTCGGAAGGGGCCGCGATGACCTGGCGAATCAACTCCTTCAATTGGGAGCCACGTAATCCGCCGGTTTGGGCGATCGACTGGATCCCCTGGATTGCCCGGGGAAGACAGATTTCAGGAACGCCCAGCTTCTTCAGTTGAGTCGTGTTCATGCGGCATTCGGAACCGAGAAGCGATGGAAACGGGGGAGTGCTCGGAATGATCCCCAGTAACGCCGCAGTATAAGTCGGCGGCTGGTTCCAGAGACACAGTGGCCTCAGTTCGGGTTCGTCTGGACGCGAAATCGAGGCGACGTCGTAGCGACGTTCGCTCATTTCAATGTGTTCGCAAGAACACCTCTGGTGGTTGGAAAATGGAATTTCGGCCGCAGATTGCACAGAAAACGCGCACTCCACCAATTGACTGCCCCTTGCATTCTTCGATACACCCCCATTCCTCGCACCGTGAATTCTCCACGGTCACAACTCCCCTCCGCACCTTCCCCCCCGTTTCTCCCAGGCTTTGCTCACGCAAGTTTGGAGATTCCCCGCCACCAAAAGTCTCTCGGGGCCTGCCGAACACACCGCTCGTGTTGGCGCTTTGGCTCCGCACGGCTGATCTCTCTCCCAATCTCCGAGGTGGTTTATGTCCTCGCGACTCCGCTGGCCCTCCCAGTGCGCCTGGGGTTGGCTGTTTTTCGGAGTGTGGGTGTTCTGGACGAGCCTCCCCGGAATGGCACAGGAACCCCTGCAGCTCCCTCCCGGAATTGATTCGATCGATGAGGCTGCCGAATTGACGGAGCCCTTTGAAATCGGCGAGTCAGACACGGAGGATGCCGGGGAAGCCCCGGGAATCCTGGAACGCCTCGAGCGGGCGGAACGGTCGATTTCCAAGCTGCAGTCCCTGTCGGAACCAGCGGCCGGTTCCAGTCAGGGGAAAGGGCCGGGGGCGGCTCAGTCCGGTGTCAGCAAATCCCTCGAAGGAAAATTCGAGGAACTGCAAAACAAGTTGAGCAAAAAGACTTACCCGAGCGTGGAGATTCATGGTGTTTTCCAGGCCGACAGTGGTTGGTTCGGCCAGGACGAGGCCAGCCGTCGTACGGTCGGGAATCTCCAGGATGGGGCCGACTTTCGCCGGGCCCGGCTATCGGCCAACGGATCGCTGACCGAAACGATGAACTATTTCCTCCAGTTCGATTTTGCATTTCCCGGTCGTCCTACGTTCACCGATCTCTGGTGGGAGGCGACCAGGGTTCCGGTGCTGGGCAACATCCGGGTGGGACAATGGAAACAGCCGTTTTCTCTGGAGGTGGTGTCGAGTTTTCGGTACACGACGTTTGCCGAGCGATCGCTGGGATTCCAGGCCTTCACCCCGTTTCGGCATCTGGCGGTCGGGTTTTACGACTGGAATGAGGACGAGACGATGACCTGGGCTGCCTCGTTGTATCGGCCAGGTCAGGACCAGTATGGAGCCTCGATTGCCGACCGCGGTGGATATGCGGGAGTGGGGCGTGTCACCTGGCTCCCTTGGTACGAGGATGCGGGCAAGGACTATCTGCACCTCGGAGCGGCGTATAACCATGTCGCGCCCGCTGCCCGCCTCGCCCGGTTTCGGACGATTCCGGAGTACTTCATCGGAGCTCAGCAGGGGGATCTGCCCCTGGGAACCTCGGGACAGGCGATTCCCGGCCCGTTTGATGGAGTTCCGTTTTTCGTGGACACGAGGGCCTTTGCCGTAAATCACTACAACCTCGTGGGGACGGAGTTGTTGTGGGTGAAGGGGCCTCTGTCATTCCAATCCGAATGGATGACGATGATGGCGACTCGCACCAATGGCGCGGCTGCCGTATTTCCCAGCATCTATGGGCAGGCAGGCTACTTCCTGACTGGGGAACATCGGCCCTACCAGAGGAAACTGGGGGCGATCGATCGCGTCAAACCTCTTCGCCCTCTCGCCTATCGCTGTGAAGATCAGGAACCGGGGCTGGGGGCCTGGGAAGTGGCCGGACGCTGGTCTTACATCGATCTGAACGACAAAGAAATCCAGGGAGGCCGCCTGAACGACATGACCCTGGGACTGAACTGGTACCTCAATGCCTACGCGAAGGTGCAGTTCAACTGCATTCGGGCCTTCCTCGACAACCCGGTTCACAACGACTCAATCACCGACATTTACGGTTTGAGAACCCAGATTGATTTCTAGGTCGGGCCATTCGATTCCGGATTGGCGAGGTGAGTCAATGGTCCGAACGCTTGGACATTCACCCCGCTGTTGGACTCTCGCAGTCGCTCAGGCCAGGATTCCCTGGACCAGATTGCCGTGGATGTCGGTCAGCCGGTAGTCCCTCCCCTGGAACCGATAGGTCAACCGGGTGTGGTCAAAACCGAGGAGGTGCAGGAGGGTCGCGTGCAGATCATGCACGTGGACGGGATCGCTCGCCACCTGGAAACCGAGTTCATCGGTGGTTCCATGAGTATGGCCCGCCTTGATTCCGCCGCCAGCCAGCCACAGGCTGAAGCAACGGTTGTGGTGGTCACGTCCATCGTTGCCTCCCTGAACCATGGGCGTGCGGCCGAATTCGCCCCCCCAAATCACAATGGTGTCATTCAACAGGCCGCGCTCCTTGAGGTCGAGAATCAACGCGGCACTCGCCTGGTCTGTATCGAGAGAATTCTGACGCACTCCCGCCGTCAGGTTGCCGTGCTGGTCCCATGCCTCGTGGAACAACTGCACAAAGCGGACGCCGCGTTCCACCAGGCGGCGGGCCAGGAGGCAATTCCTGGCGAAATTGGCGTCCTTGGGATTTTTGATGCCGTAGCGTTCCAGGGTGGCAGGTGTTTCCTGACCCAGGTCCATCAGTTCCGGCGCACTGCTCTGAAGGCGATAGGCCATTTCATAGCTTTGCACCCGCGATGCGATCTCCGGATCCCGGACCTGCTGCAGGGCCAGATCGTTGAGTTGCCGAAGGGCATCGATCGACTCCCGCTGCGACTCCTGATCGATCCCCGGCGGATTCGACAGGTAGAGAACGGGGTCGCCCGTGTTGCGGAAGGGGATTCCGCCGTAGGTCGTGGGGAGGAATCCGCACCCATAGTTGCTGGCTCCTCCGCTGGTTCCCTTGGCGCTCGTCAGAACCACATACCCCGGCAGGTCAGCGGCTTCACTTCCCAGTCCGTACAGGGTCCACGACCCAAAACTCGGGCGACCGAATTGCTGGGACCCCGAGTTCATCATGATCTGGGCGGGAGCATGATTGACCGCCTCGGTCTGCATGGTGCGGATCAGGCAGAGTTCGTCAGCGACCTTGGCGGTGTGGGGAAGCACCTCACTCAATTCCATCCCGCACTGCCCGTGTTTCGCAAAGGAAAACTTCGGGCCGAGGAGCGCGGAATTGGGGTTGATGAAGGCGGCCCGATAACCTTTGAGCAGATCAGCGGGTGGGAGTTGGCCATTGCGCTTGGCCAGTTCGGGCTTGTAGTCGAACAGTTCCAGATGGCTGGGGGCACCCGCCTGGAAGATGTAGATGACCCGTTTGGCTTTTGGCGAATGATGAGGCTCCCGGGTCGCCAGGGGATTGGCTGCCGGCACGGGGGCCTCCGATGCGAGCAGCGAGCGGGCTGCCAATGAGGCCATGCCCACCCCGCAATCACGGAGGAACCAGCGTCGGCGGAGAAGTTGGGCGCGCAGCTTCTGGAGTTCGGCAGACATGGAAGACTCAGTTCTTCGAGATTGTTTCGTCGAGGTTGAGCAGGACTCTCGACACCAGTGTCCAGGCGGCGGCGTCCTGGGGATTGGAACCCGGCGGCAGTTCGGGGAGTTGCGCCGGATTGCCCGTGATGATTTCCCGGGGATTGAGCCAGCCCTCGGCGAGTTTGCGTCGGCGCGAGGCCAGCAGCTGTTCCAGGGCCCGCCGTTCGTCGGCGGTGGGGGGGCGCAGTGTGCAGAGCCGCCAGGCACGTTCAATCCGTTCTTCGTCGGACGGGCCCGACTCCCGCAGAATCCGCAGGGCCAGCCCGCGGGCCGCCTCCACGAAAATGGTCTCGTTCAGCCCCGTGAGAGCCGCCAGAGGCGTGTTGGACCGCACCCGTCGGGCGCAGGCGAAGTCTCCGTTGGGGGCGTCGAAATTGGACATCACCGGGTCGGGCATCGACCTTTTGCGGAACCCGTAGACTGTCCGCCGATACCGTTCGGGACCCTCGGCGGGTTTCCAGAAGGCGGGATAGACGTAGTTGTAGTCAAGAACGTTCTGAGGAACGGGGGGAATCACGCCAGGACCGCCGACTCGATGGTGGATCAATCCCGAGACCGTCAGGGCGATGTCGCGCACCACCTCCGCTTCGGCCCGGAAGCGGGGGCCCCGTGCCAGGAACACATTTCGGGGATCCCGCTGGAGCGATTCGGGACTGGCGTGCGAATCTCGCTGGTACGCCTCACTGGTCATAATCAGCTCAATGAGCTGTTTGTGACTCCAGCCCCGCTCCATGAATTCGACCGCCAGCCAGTCGAGCAGTTCGCGATGCTCGGGGTACGGAGAGCGCGTGCCAAAGTCTTCGGCGGTCTCGACCAGTCCACTGCCAAAGATTGCCTGCCAGACCCGATTCACCGCGACCCGGGCCGTAAACGGCGACTTGGGATCCGCCAGCCAGCGGGCGAAGGTCAGGCGATTGCGGGGGGCGTCCGCCGGGAGTGGATGAAATGCGGCGGGCACATGCGGTTCCACGAGTTCGCGCGGCTGATCCCAGTTGCCGCGGTCGAGCAGATGCGTGGGGCGGCGATCGTCTGGAGTTCTCTCCGCGAGGTGCAACACAGTGGTTGCCGCCTGCGGGAATGACTTCCAGAGTGTCGCGATCTCATCGGTGATGGGCTGCGCCTCGGCGTGTGATTTGCGCCAGGCTGCAAAGACCGCAGACCGTTCGCTGGCGGATTGCCGTTCGACTTCTTTCGTGAGCGCCAGAATGACGCCATGATCCACGGGGGCCGCCTTTGGATCGGGGCTGCGGGTGAGGCTGATTCGAACACAGCCCGCCATCTCCCCCATACGGAGGGCCACTTTGAATTGAGTTCCGGGAGGACAATTCAAAGGTTGTTCGAACTGAATGACCGCGGCGGACGGCTGGTTTCGCAGTCCCGGTCCCCGGTCAGCGGCCCACACGGTTTCATCGGACCCGTCGATCAGAAGTTCAACCGGTCCGCGCACACTCTTTCCGTTGGCCTGCTTCTGCTCCGGCTCGGAAAAATCCGCCGTGGGCCGGGCCAGCTTCTGCTTCTCGAAATTCTGTTCTCCAGGTCGTCGCACCATCACCTCCAGTTCCTGGACAGTCCAAGACCCTTGGCGGGTCCGTCCGGGACCATTCTGGGGCAAATCGTGGTGATTCAGCACTTCGAGCCGCAGTCCCGTGATTCCCTCCAAAACCGGGGTGCCGACGAAGAACACATCGTTGCTCGTATGCCCCTTCATGAGAAATGACCGATCCCGTTCCTGGGTTGGATGGTTCAACCCGCTGATGGAACCCATTTCGATCGCTTCGAAGGGTTCCCAGGCAGCCTGCGACTCGATGATCTGCCGTGACCACGCGGCCAACTCGGCGATCCAGTTCGGGCGGGCGGCCCGCCACCGCTCCTCGGCCGCCTCAATCTTGGCGTGGAGTTCCTGGATCTGCCGGTGTTGCTCGGGAGTATAGACCCACGATTGGGCCTCGTATGTGTCGTTCAGGAATGCGAACAGACCGTAGTATTCGGTCTGGGTCAGGGGATCGAATTTGTGAGTGTGGCACTGCGCGCATTGCGTCGAGAGTCCCATGACGGCTTTGCCAAGACAGTCGATCCGGTCGAACATTTCGACCATCCGGAACTGTTCGGGCACAATCGCCCCTTCCTCATTGATCATGCTGTTCCGCAGCAGGCCCGTCGCGATGAGTTGTGACGGGGCAGCGTTGGGCAGCAAGTCTCCGGCAATCTGCTCGATCAGGAATTGATCGTAAGGCATGTCACGATTAAACGCCTCGATCACCCAGTCGCGCCAGATCCACTGCTCGCGCTGCAAATCCTTCTCGTAACCGTTGGTGTCGGAATAGCGGGCCGCGTCGAGCCAGTGACGGGCCCATTTCTCACCGAACCGCTCGCTGGCCAGCAGTTTTCGAATGGTTGCACGAAGTCCGTCGCGTTCGAACTCAATGAGATCTTCGGGTGAGGGGGGCAGGCCAATGAGATCAAGATAGACCCGACGACAGAGGGCCGCTGAAGAAGCCGGACCGTTGGGAGCCAGGCCCGCCCCGGACAATTCCCGCGAGACAAAGGCGTCGATGGGATTCGTCGGACCCGGAGGAACTGGTGCCTTCCGGGGGGGCTGAAAGGCCCAGTGACCGGCGTAAACCGCCCCCTCGGCGATCCACTGTTTCAGCAGATCAATCTGCCGGTTGCTCAATGGTGTTTTAGCGGATGGGGGCGGCATCTGCTCGCCGGGATCATCTGAGAGGATCCGCCGCACCAGTTCGCTGGCGAGAGGCTGCCCTGGGGTGAGGGCTGGTTCTCCTGAATCCCCGCCGCGCAGTGCGGAATCCCGTTCGTCGAGCCGCAATCCCCCCTTCCGTTCGTTGGCGTCGACCCCGTGGCACTGGGTGCAATGGCCGGCGAGAATCGGCTGGATGTCACGTTGGAAATCAATCGCCGCCGACCAGCAAGGAGTGCCACAGGCAATCAGGAGTGCCAGGGTGGCGAACAAAGTCTGGGCAGACATGGGAGGACCTCAGAGGACCAGCAGGCAGGCATCCACAGAACCCGCCTCCGACAAATTCACTGTTCCAGAATCGTAGCTTGGCAGGCTGTTGGCAGACAACCGCGCGGCTGCCGTGCTCGCATCGGAAAGGCCCGTGGAACTCGCCAGCGCGTTTTATGGAGACCGGTGGGCTTCGAACGATTCAGGTGAAGGGGGGACAGGCTGAAAGACGCACCTATCGGGCGATTGTCCGCTGGGAGACACCGAGAAGTGAGACTCAGGTGGGATCGGTCGTCCTCGCCGGAGGAGCCAGACTGAGGGGCCTGCGGGAAATTTCACCCAGTGGCCGCAGGTCAATCAGGTGGGCTCCGTGATGGCTTCCGAATGGGCCGAGTTGCCGATTGTAATCTCGCAGGCGCTGCAGCCGGGTCTGAGTCGGGAGAGATCCGGGGTGGTCACTGTCGGGGGAGTGTCCCCAGAGAATCCGGGATCCATCCACGGCCCGCAGTTCGAACACCCCATCGTCAAAGGAATCTGGCCGGTGGTTTGTCAAAGGGACAACAATCGAGGCGAGTTGCAATTCCTTCCAGAAAGGTTCGAGGATGGCGGCCAACGCAGCGGCTTGCGTGACCAGCGGATCACCCCAGGGGTGCCCGACCATGCCCGGTGCGGTTCGAATCCCCTCGATGCGTGGGTAACGCTCCGCGTCGGTGAGAAGTTGACGAGGTTGCGGCAGAACAATACCAGTCTCATCGACGGGAAATTCGCCGGATTCAATACAAACCAGCGCAAGGGGGCGGCGATAATCGAGTTCGATCGTCACTCGCGGCGGAAATGTCTTGCGTACCGAATGGACTCGTTCGACCCAGGGATTCAGTGAGCAAGCATCGTGCAATTCGCGGGTGATGTTCGGATCCATCAGGGAGATCCGGGAGGGAAGCTCGCAGTTCGATACGATTTCCCGAACGAAGTCTCCGGGAATCCAACGGGGAGGCTGCGAGATGTGGATATCACCCCGCTGGAGCTGGAATTCAGCAGCCCGAAACAGCGAGTTCCAACTGTCGCGTGCAGGCACTCCCAGGATTCCACCGAAGGCCGCAAGGGCTCCCAGCATGAGCCAATGGCGACCCGGGACCGGCCACCCCGCTGACGAACCGCCGTCAACCGCGGCAGGATCGGCAGAATCGGTAGGGAGTGGATCCAACGGGGAGGAGGGATGATTCATGGCCGCTGCGGGCTGTCGATCGGAGGCAGATCCAAACTGTGTTCCTGAAGGATAGCACGCATTTTGGCAACTGCGGTCACGTCCCAGAGCGTTCCGAGGCGGGACCGACACCCAGCGGAATCTGGCGTGTTGAGCGATTGCCCATGCACCAGTGTCTCCTCCCCTGAGAAAATACTGGAGATCGGATGAACCCTGGGGGTGATCAGGCCGCCCGCCGTTGTTCAAAATGGCAGAGTGCCGCTTCGACGCACCAATCACAAAGTGCATCGAACGTCAGACCGACGTGGGCAGCCGCTTTGGGGACCAGGCTGTGATCTGTGAATCCCGGAATCGTGTTGATTTCGAGCACGAAGGGGCGGCCAAAGCTGTCGACCATCAGATCGACCCTGGCGACGCCGCGGGTCCCAACAGCGAGGCACGCCGCTCGGGCAACGCCAGAAACGCGGTCGGACATTCCGCCTTGATCGGAATCAAACAGGTAACTGATGTGTTCGGAATGGTATTTCGCATAAAAATCGAAGACCTGACCGAAACCTTGAATCCGGATCGGGGGGAGGGGATGGTCGTTGAGCAATCCCACGGTCCATTCATCGCCGACAATCGCCTGTTCCAGCAGGGCGAGCGGTCCCAAAGAGAATGCGAGTTCGCAGGCGCTGATCAAAGATTCGGGGGAGGACACCAGCGAGACTCCCAGGCTGGAGCCCTGTTGGTCGGGCTTGACCATCAGAGGAAAGCCCAGACGTCCAGCCAACTCGTGCAGTTTTTGTGCCGTTTGGGAGTGATCGATCACCTGCCACGGGGGCGTGGGAATTCCCGCCTGCACCAGGACCTGCTTGGTGGCTGTTTTGCTGAAGGCCAGTTGCGATTCCCGTGGACCGCTCCCTGTGTAGGGAATCCCCCGGCTCTCGAGAAAAGTCTGGGGCACTCCATCTTCCCCCCCTGCGCCATGCAGTGCCAGAAATGCCAGACGAATATCGCTCCAGCGCAGCGATTCGAGGGGAGTGATGGCGGGGTCGACCTCGGAAACCAGATGCCCCCTGTGCCGCAGTGCCTGGGAGACGGCCACTCCACTCTGGAGGCTGACCTCCCGTTCGCAGGAGGTTCCGCCAGAAAGAACGACAATGGACTTTCGTTGTGTCGCTTCGATCATCGTTGCCTCCCTGCAACAGAGAACAGAATGCAATCCAGGATTCGTGGTTGATCAGGCGTCGAACGGCTTGCTTCGCGTCGATGCCACAAATCACCAGATCTGGACCTCCAGTTCGAGCTCGACGCCAAATTGTTCAGCGACCTTGGATCGGGCCAGGTCGATCAGCCGGAGGACATCTCGGGCTGTGGCTCCCGAATGGGTCACAATGAAGTTCGCATGGCGATCGCTGATCTCGGCGTTTCCAATGCGGGTCCCCTTCAAGCCTGCCTGATCGATCAACAAACCGGCGCTCATGCCCCGGGGATTCTTGAAGATGCAACCCGCCGACTGGAACACCAGTGGTTGAGTGGCTTTCTTCATGATCCAGAGTTTGCGCATCCGATGTGTGATCGCTTCATGACTTTCTGGAGACAGTTCGAACTCTGCCTCGAGCAAAATCAGTTCGTTGAGGCTGGATTCCCGATAGGAAAAACTGAGCTCCTCCCCATGTCGGGTTCGCTGTTCTCCCGAGGCGGTCAGGACCTCGACAGAGCGTACGAACTGCCCGATATCCCCTGATTTCCCTCCAGCGTTTCCGTGCAGGGCTCCGCCGACGGTGCCGGGAATCCCCACCAGCACATCGAGCCCCCCCAGGCCAGCCTTGACCGATTCAGAAATGGCGTGAGAGAGCAAGGCACCGGCACCTGCCCGCAATCGATGTCCATCGACCTGAACCGTACCGTGCCCGGGAGCATTGAGGTGCAGAACGACGCCACTGACCCCCTCATCCCGAACCAGCAGATTCGATCCGCTGCCAAGGACATGAACAGGAATCTGTTCGTGATGACAGGCCGCAACGACACCGACCAGTTCCTCCCGCGTGCGAGGCCGGACCAGAAACTGCGCCGGCCCCCCCACCTTGAGCCAGGTATGCTGGGACAACAACTCATCCCGCTGGGTGATCTCGGCGAAATCTTTGAATGAACGCATGGTGAAGTCGACTGATGTCCCCGGCACCCAGTGTTAGAAGGAGGTCTCCCGAACAAAAAGAATCGTCCAAACTTCGGGGAATTGGGTCAAGTGCGAACAAGGTTTCGCAAGGCGTACCCAAGTCGACCACAGCCTGACGCAATCTTTCCGTCAGAGCCGCGATCTCGTCGGGGGTGGTTTTTTCCCTTGCCGCAAAGACCGGGGTCAGGAAGCAGGTGTCCAGTTTCGCGAGGGCGGAGGCAAACTCTGCGAACAGGGCTTTGGTCCGCGAAATCTGATGAGGCTGAAAAACTCCAATCAGACGTCTTCCCGGGAAAATGGTTCGGGCTTCGCGGATCGTTGCCTCCAGAGCGGTGGGGTGATGAGCATAGTCGTCGATCAGGATCCGGTTCTCCGCTCCCGACTGCACTTCGAATCGTCGGTGAAGACCTGGAAACTGCGCCAGGGCGTCGATCGCCCTGGGACGAACTCCCGGTCTGTCCAGTGAGGCCTGGGAATCGCACAATGCCAAGGCGACCAATGCGTTCAGAGCGTTGTGTCTCGGACCGGGCAAGAGCCTGGCATGGGACCAGACGCTTCCCTCTCTCAGGATCCGAAAATCGAGACCGCGACTGGTCGAGGTGAGGCGGTCGAAGGACCAGTTCCAGGGGCCACCGATTCCCTCTTCCCCGACACGAACCCAGTGGGCGGAGGTGTGCTTCTTCCAATCCACAGCGTCGGCAACCCCCCCGACGGTAACCAGTAGGCCTCCCGTCACAATCCGGGAGGCAAACGACGCGAAGGCCGCGTTGAGTGACTCCGTGGTCGGATAGCAGTCAAAATGGTCGGGCTCGACAGAGAGAATTGCTGCCGCCCGGGGAGTGTAGTTCAGAAAGCTCTGCTGATATTCACAACTCTCGACCACCAGCGGGGCCCCTCCGGCGTCCCATCCACTCCGCCGCATCTCCCGCAACTCTGCCCCGACCAGAACACCGGGACAATGTCCCAGTTGCTGCAGTGTCCAGGCGGTCAGGGCGGTGGCCGTGCTCTTTCCATGTGTGCCCGCGATGCAGATGGTGTCGCGCGACGTCTGGAGTTGTCCTACGAACTCCGGATAGCTGAGGTCTGGCAGGGCATTCGAACGGGCATTCTGCCGCGCTTCGTCATTCGAAGGCACGGCGACACTGTGAATCATCAGTGTCGGCTGAAACGAAAGGTTGGGGGGGCCCTTGGGGGCGTCGATCTCGATTCCCAGTTGTTCCAGATGTCGTTGATCCGCGGGAGAGCAATTCGGATCCCGTCCTGCGACTTTCCATCCGCCGTCACTCAGAAACTCGGCCAAAGCGCGCATTCCGGAACCACAGATTCCGACCAGGTAGGCACTCGGGCGTCCGTGGACATGGTCCGTGGAAACAGCACGCACAATGGTCACAGGGTCGGTCAAGGGGGCCGCTTTGGGAAGAGATTTTTCCCAATCGTAATATGTGTCAACGGGGTTGCCAAACGGCGTTGCTGCGGCGATCCGGCACCTCCATCAACAGCATGCGCAGGACGGCGGGACTTCTGGTTGATTCACGGTACTGAATTGCCGAAGGGTTGCCAATGTGAATAAACTGCGGAAAAGTGGTCGCGAAACAACTGGGCTGAAAAACATGGCGGACTTGGAGATTGGTGGTGGAAACACCTGGGAGGCGGTGGGGACCGAGCAGAACTTCGAGCAACTGGCCCTCAACCGCTCACAAGAGATCCCGGTGATTGTCGATTTCTGGGCTCCCTGGTGCGCCCCTTGTCGGCAATTGACTCCTCTTCTGGAGCGGATCTGCTCCGAGTCGGCGGGTCAGGTCCTGCTGGTGAAGGTGAATGTCGAGGAAGAGCCCCGCCTCGCACAGTATTTTGGAGTCCAGTCGATCCCGGCTGTGTTTCTTCTGCGGCACGGGCAGATCGCTGATCACTTCACTGGGGTGCAGCCCGAGCCCACGCTGAAGGCCTGGTTGGCGCGATTTCTTCCAACCGAGTCCGAAAAGCTCTCTGCCGAGGCGTTGGCTCTGGAGTCGACTGATCCCGCGACGGCGGAAATGAAGTATCGGGAGGCACTCGCCGAATCTCCGAAAAATGACGTGATCAAGTTGGCTCTCGCCCGGTTTCTGGTTCGGCAGCACCGCAACTCCGATGCCCGGACTTTGATTGTAGAACTGGAACAGCGGGGTTATCTGGAGCCGGAGGCGCAAGTGCTCCGAGATGAACTCGATCTGCGCGCCGCAGCCGCCGAGTCGGGAGGTGTCACGCAGTGTCGTGCCGCACTGGCTGCGCAACCGGGAGATCCCAGGTTGATACTGAATCTCGCCGACGCACTGGGAGCGGCACAGCAGTTCGAAGAGGCCCTGGAATTGTGCCTGGGGGTTGTCCGCGAAACGACCGGTGACGATCGGCAGCATGCCCGCTCGACGATGGTCAAATTGTTTCACCTGCTGGGAACTGAGGCGGATCTTACGAGGGTTTACCGTCGGAAGCTGGCGACCGCATTGTATTAGGATGTGGGTGTCTTGATCTTTCGGAGTCGGAATTTCATCGTGTGGTTTCGCTCATCGAATGATTTCCTCACCGTGTTGCAGGGTGGGCAGATCGCCGTTGTCGTGTCTCAGTGTTTCAACCGGAGAAGTGAGCCATGACCAACCTGGCCATGCATGTGGTGTTTTGGCTCGCAACGGCAATGATTTTGTACGCCCAGATCGGGTATCCCCTCCTGATGAGACTCTGGGCGCGACTGCGACCCGAACGGCCACGACCCGAACCGTGGCCGGAGAATGAATTGCCTCGGGTCTCGCTGATTATTCCAGCCTACAACGAAGAGGTGGTTCTGAGAGACAAATTGGAGAATTCGCTCAAGATCGATTACCCCTCGGATCGCCTGCAGATTCTGGTGGCGAGTGATGGGAGTCGCGATCGGACTGTGGAGATTGCCCGGGAGTTTTCCGGTAGTCAGGTGTTGTTGATCGACAACCAGGTGAACCGTGGCAAGGCCACCGTATTGAATGAGGCGATAATACGTGCGTCGGGTGAGGTGTTGTGCCTGTGTGATGCGAATGTGATGTTCCGCAGCGACGCACTGCGAACATTGATCCGATGGCTCAGAGATCCGCAGGTCGGAGCGGTCACCGGCGATGTTCGTCTCCAGAGTGGGGACCTCGATTTCGCCGAAGGGGAGTCGTTTTACTATCGGCTGGAGAGGCAATTGCAATGTGACGAGACCTCCCTTGGTTCGACGATGGGAGTGGATGGTGGGATGTATGTGATTCGACGGGAGTTGTTTCAGCCGATTCCCACTGACACGGTACTTGATGACTTTCTGATCTCGATGAATGTGATCCGGGCTGGTTACCAGATCATCTATGATCCCGAAGCTGTCGCTCTGGAGAACGGCACCCCCAAATCTTCGGTCGAGTTTCGCAGGCGGGTTCGTGTGGCTGCGGGAGTCTCTCAGACCCTCAAAAGAGGTCAGTTTCCCAGCCTATTGCGGCCCGGCGACTTTTTTCGATGGGTGTCTCACAAGCTGGTGCGCTGGTTGGGGCCATTGGCATTCATTGCCCTCGCCGTCACCAGTCTGGGGCTGTGGAATTCGGGCTGGGTTTATCGTTTGGCGGTCATCAGCCAGATCTTGTTTTACCTTTTGGCCCTCTGCGGTTGGCTCATTCCCGGAGCCCTGAGTTTCAGGCCGGTCAATGTGGCGTTCTACTTTGTTCTGAGTCACATCGCACTGGGAATTGGATTGCTCAAGGGAGCGTTTTTTCGGCTCTCGGGGCGTTGGAAAAGGACCGACCGGAGCCCGATTTCCAAGCCGGCCAACTCCGATATTGCCGGGTCCTGAGTCAGGTGCCTGGCAGGCCCTGGCAAAGCCTGGGGAACTGTCTCGGATACCCCGCGAGCTTCTCACGGGTGGGGGGCCGCGGATGGAGGTGGATCCCCGTGGATGTAGCCGGACTGGACGAATGCCACGCCCCGGGCCGACACCAGTTGTCATCGCCGAGGGGGGCTTCGGGTGTCTTGTATGCCTTTTGGGAGCTGCTCAGTGCCGGTTCCGATCAGTGTTCAATTTTCCATTTTGGGTGTCCCTCTGTGACAGCGTCTGGAGGATTGATTGGCGGATTCCCGGGGGGAAGACGGACGAGAGCTTTGGGAGTCTTCCTGGGGCGAGAGCGGCGCTTTGAGGGGTTTCTCCTCGAATTTGACGGACGCAATGGCGATGGGAATCTTTGCTGGGGAGAGCGACTGACGACCGAGGTGGTCAGCCGCACTCGGCGGTGGTTCAGTTCCTATCAATTGAGGCTGATTTGTCAGCGGCAGCGTCGCGTCGGGATTTGGGATTTTTGCGGTCTCCCCCGGATTTCAGGAGGCGTGCTGACTTGTGTCTGGTCCCTCCCATCGTGGAGAATACGGAAATCATCATCCGCGAGTGAACTGATGCGGGGGGGAAATCACTTGAGTGATTGGTTGCGAGAACCAAGGCATTCGAGCACAGCTCCCAATTCCGCTGCCCGCCGTTTGTTCGCCAGCCCTGAGAGTCAGGCTGCTGGGAAGAGTCGGTGGTTGGTTTGGTTGATGATCGGCCCCAAGTTTTTACGGTTCGAGCAGATGTTCTCCGACCTGGTTGACACTTTTCTCCGTCGACCTCCCAATAACTGGGAGGGCTGCGATGACCGCCCGGGGGATGTTTCATCCGTGAAGTCCGCCAGTCTGGATGTCGTCTGGCGGTCCGCGCGTTCGCGATTGTCGAGGACAGATCTTGAAAAGGTCGAAGGGCTCTGTTCTTCGATCTCCAGGGAGAACCGGCTGTGATCAAGCGGCTGTTCGACATCGTTTGCTCGGGTTTTGGACTCTTGTTGCTGTCCCCGGTCTTCGTGCTCTGTGCCGTCCTGGTGAAACTCACCTCGAAAGGGCCGGTGTTTTTTCGTCAGGAACGGTTGGGGCGGTACGGCCAGCCTTTTCAGATCCTGAAGTTTCGCTCGATGGTTCCCGACGCTCCCAAGCTGGGAGGGGAACTAACCTGCGGGCACGATAACCGGATCACCCCGATCGGAGCCTTTCTTCGGAAAGCGAAGCTGGATGAGCTCCCTCAGTTGATAAATGTTTTAAAAGGGGAGATGAGTTTCGTTGGTCCGCGACCGCAGGTCCGCCGATATGTCGACAAATACCCCCAGGATTATTCCGAACTTCTGCAGGTGCGTCCCGGAATCACGGACATCGCCTCCCTGAAGTATCGGCACGAAGCTGAGATTCTTGGGCAATATCCTGATCCCGAGCAGGCTTACGTCGATGTCATCCTGCCGGACAAGATTGCCTTGGGTAAAGAGTACATCCGCAAATCCTCATTGGCATTCGATATCAAGCTGATCATCATGACTGTTTTGCGAATGTCGGAGACGAGTCCCACCAGCGGCAAGAGCGGTACTGCCTCCATCTGAATCAAACGGGCTGGCGAGTCGAGTCCGAAGACTGCCCGACCACCTGCCGGTAACAATCCCTGCAGTTCAAGTTCGCCGCCGATTCGTATCCATTCAGGCCTGGGAAGTGAAGAAGTTCCCCGACCGTCAGACAAGCGGCGGCCAAGGCCATATTGGCTGCCGCGAAACGATGACGCTCAGATGAGTTCGGCGATGGGGCGTCCCGAGGGGAGGATCGGCATGGGGCGACCGCGATAGTCGGGATAAGACCGTTCGGGATCAATCCCGAGGTGGCGAAAGACCGTCGCCCAGAGATCATTGGGGGTCAGCGGCCGTTCCTTGGGAACCTCGCCCCGGGCGGTCGTCGATCCGATCACCTGACCCATCCGCAACCCTCCACCGGACACAATCAGGCTCATGGAGTTGGGCCAATGATCACGACCGGGCTGGACGACCCCCGTCTGAGAGCCCTTCACATTCTCGATTCTTGGTGTTCGGCCGAACTCCCCGGTGACGACCAGCAAGACGCGGCGGTCCAGGCCGCGTGAATACAAATCCTCGATGAGGGCGGTCACCGCCTGGTCGTACAGGGGGAACCTGACACGGGCATCGTCGAAAATATGGCAGTTGACGGCGTGAGAGTCCCAGTTGTAGGTCCCCTGTTTCAGCCACTCCACTCCGGATTGGTACGGATTCTCCATGACCACAGTGACAAAACTGCAACCCGCTTCCACCAACCGCCGGGATAACAAGGCCCGATATCCCCAGGCATGACGTCCGTAACGCTCTTTTGTTGATTCCGTCTCGGTGGACAGATCGAATGCAGTCCGGGTCGCGTCGCTGGTCAGCAACTCCGCAGCCCGTTTTTGGAACTCATCAAGGGCGTCCATCGTTCCCCGCCGGTCAACTTCCCTGCGAAGATGATCGAACCGGTTCAGGAGTGCGAGGCGGTCGTCCAATCGGTCTGCCAGTGTCTGGTCGAGGGTGATGTTGGGAACCTGGAAGTTCGCTTGGGAAGGGTCCCCGGGAATCGCAAATGGAACGTAGGCGGCCCCGAGATAGGCCGCACCAAACGAAAAGACATCGACACCATCACGCCCCCCATCGGTGAACGAAATGTAATTGGGGACACCTTGCCGAAACCCTTCCCGGGCCTTGGCGACAAATGACGGTGCGGCCGGAAAATCATTGACAAATCCGGTGGGCTCCAGTGGATCCCGGCCCGTCATGAACCGCTTGTGCCCCCCTCCATGGTCTGCGAATTGATGCGAAACAGAGCGGACAATTGAGTACTTGTCGGCACACTCGGCGTGCCTCGGCAGCAATTCGCAGACATCGATTCCCGGCACCCTGGTTGCGACCGGAGTGAAGATACCACGGTATTCGACGGGGGCCTCGGGCTTCATGTCGTACATGTCGAGATGAGGCGGCCCGCCGGGTAACCAGATAAAAATCACCGCGGTGTCGTCGGTTCCGGTGGGACCAGCGACGGCCTTCATCCTGAGAAAATCCGCCAGGGAAAAACCACCGGCGCCCAGGATCCCCGCCTGCAAAAAGCCTCTTCGTCGCACTGGGCCAGGACAGTGAACCCCGGTCTGACTGCCGGATGTCTGCCGTGTTTTTGGCTGCATTTTGTGGCTCTCACAGGGGGGCAACGAAGGAACACGGCGACGAAGTGCTGTGGCCATGAACGACCTCCTCTGGCGAACGATTCCTGGCCCTGTGGAGAGACTACCCGGTGTCAGATCAAGACGCAAGAAGTCTGTACGGGTGTTGACTTCCGGTTGAAGAACCGCCTCGAACATCCCGCCGCAGCCCGGATGATCGAGTCGTGAATCAATCCAGGTGATTGCACTTGAGTCTTCAGGTGCGAGCCGGGAGTTGGTCCGAAGCGACAGGGGCTCGTTGAAAGGACCGAGCCGATTCCCGAAAACCAGAAGGGAGCCCAGTGACCCGAGTTCCGCTTCTTCCCCCCCGCTTCTCGCGGCTCATGAAGGACGCGGTCAGGGCTCACTGGTCATTGGGGCGAGAACATCGATGCACGGATGCTTTTGTCAGTTGGAAATCGTCAAGTCCCCGTCGGTGGGGTGGGGGAATCGGCTGTCCGGCGGAATGCCGTCTCAAAGGGAGATTCAGAACTTGTCCCCCCGCCGGATCTGTCGAGGAGGCCGTTCATGCAGGGGGGGCGCTCTTTCTGCTTTGAAAATTTTGGCCGATCGGGGCGAGCCGAGTGTATTGTGACTGGACTCTGGTGCAAAAAGGGTTCGCCAGCAAAAGTCCCGTCCCCCCGCCCCGACCTGATTGGCACAAGGGGGACTGGAATCCCCTCCATTCCGTCGCGCCCCATTGGCTCCTATTATTCGCACTGGTCGGTCCCCACACGGCGCAGAGGAGATCGCTTGGGGATGGATTGGTGTTCTGGCGGCAAGTCCTGGGGGTTCTGTGTTGGAAGTGCATCAAGAGACGGATTGCCTGATCGTAAAGACATCTGGATTTTTGCTCCGTTTTGAGCGAGCCATTGATCGTTGGAGGCATGTGATTGAACCAGGCGATGGGGGGAATTGGCTTATGACCTCCGTGGAGGGGGCTGCCGAAGATCCTTGTCCTTCCAGTCCGGCGTATCAGGATTTGTGGTTTGAGGATCGCGGAGGCGGTCGCTGCGAGATCCAGCTGATGGGACAGGCCGGCGGGTCAATCTATTCGGCGGCCGTGGCCGTCGATGAGACCGCCGGGTGTGTCAGCTTCGATGTCTGCGCCCGTCGGAAACGGGCAGGCGTTCCGGTCACGGCCCAGTCCCGGTATCAATTGCAGCCGGAACGGGATGGCAATTGGGGGGAACGTTGGCTGCCGTCACGGGGCTTGGATTTTGAGGCCACGTTTCCGGGGGCAGTCGTTCCATCGATGTCCGAGCCCGTCAGGCAAGTCGCTGGCGGATTGGAGGTGGGGTATACCGCACAGCACTGCAACGTGATTGCGCCGGAGATCTCGCAATGGCGTTGGCAGTACTCTCTCAAGAGTCGCAAACAGGCTTGATTTCACGGATTTGTTGAAAGAGAATCGAAGCTCGTTCGGAAGAGCAGACGCTTACAAGGATTCGGCATGTCGTTCGCAGCAGTCGAGCAGTTGAAGGCTCAGTACACAGACAAGTTGGTTGAGGTGGATCCCTCGGTCCCCGAACTGCGCCGCTTCAAGGGGCTGGTCGGCACGGTGAAAACAGTCAACATGAACGGACGATTGTTGGTCCAGTTCGATCATCCGGTCGATATTGGCTGGTACGACATCGATCCGGCCTATCTCCGACTGGTTGAGGGGAAAGCCAAGAAGATGTCTGCTGCGAAACCCGCTGAAAAGGCCACCGAACAGGCCTCGGCAGGGACCGTCAAGGCGGCACCGGCTCCGAAGTCGGAACCGGCGAAGGTGGCCCCAGCCCCTGTCGCGAAGCCCGCTGCCACCGATTCTGGGAGCAAGCCTCTCTCAAAGTTGGAGCAGGCGCGGCAGCAGGGGGCGGCAGGAAAAACTGCGGCAGCTCCCCCCGCAGCCGCCCCAACCACCCCTTCGGCAGCTCCGCCGGCCACCGGAGGACGCCCGCTCTCGAAGCTGGAAATGGCCCGCATGCAGGGGGCTGCAGGCTCTTCCAAAGCTCCGGCGGCGGCCGCTCCCGCAGCCCCATCAGCAGCTCCGCCCCCGGCGAAACCTGCCGCTCCTGCCGCTCCTGCCGCGGGTGGCAAACCACTTTCCAAACTCGAACTCGCCCGGCAGCAGGGGGCCGTGGGGAGTGGTGGAGCCGCTGCAGCTCCTCCGGCTTCTGCAGCCGCGCCGGGTGCTCCCGCTCCCTCCGCCACTGCCGCTGCGAGCGCACCTGCTGGAGCCAAGCCCATTCCCAAGACTGGTCCGGATGGCAAGCCTCTTTCCAAGCTGGAATTGGCTCGCCTGCAGGGACCTTTCAAGGGCTGATTTTCATCGGCGGCTGAGGGAAGAATACCCCGCCAGTCGCCCGGAGTGCCTGCCAGATCCCGGCCTTCCAAAGTGGGGAGGAATCCGAGTTGTTGACCGGGCAATGAGGGAACCATCCTGGCACTCGACTGGGGCTGCATTGTCCCGCGGGACTCTTGATGTCTTTCATAGCGGCATGCCAGTTGGCACGTCGTTGATTCACTCACCTGTTTTGTTGCAACTGTTGCCAAGGACTGAATTCATGGAACGCACACTGATCCTCTTCAAGCCCGATGCCGTGCAGCGCCGCCTTTGTGGCACTTTGCTGTCCCGGTTGGAGACCAAGGGGCTGAAGATTGTGGGCTTGAAGATGTTGAGGGTCACCAAGGAGCTGTCGGCGAAGCACTATGCCGAACATGTTTCCAAGCCGTTCTACCCTCTGCTTGAATCGTTCATCACTTCGGGGCCTGTGGTCGCTTTGGTGGCGGAAGGGCCGAATGCGGTGGCCGTGGTGCGCACGATGATGGGGCCGACCAATGGACAAACCGCTCCCCCGGGGACGATTCGCGGAGACTTTGGGGTCAGCCGGCAGATGAATCTCATGCATGGAAGCGACAGTGTCGAAGCCGCCCAGCGTGAAATTGCCGTCTATTTCGCTCCGAACGAACTCTTGAGCTACGATTCCACTCTGAAAGAGTGGGTTTGTGCTGCGGACGAGATCAAGTAATCAATTCGGCACGTGTGTTTTGACCCGTGCATTTCAGCCCCACCCGAACTCCTGCGGGACGGGATTGATTTCACCCCCGGGCGAAGCAGGCTTCGCTACGGGGGTCTTTCATTGAATCGCGAATGGACTTTTCTGGTTTGTGATGTTTCTCTTTTTCCACCAGTGACTCTTTCCTTGGGATCGACCTGGGTCGGCTGGCACGTTGTCACGGCCACATCTCATCGCGAGGCTTACGGTCAGTGATGTGTTGAGAATGAGGTGGGGGGGGGGGGGGGCCGAGGAACCAGTTGTTCAACTTGCCTCAATT
>Ga0315904_10000227_pt1 | contig 93158 bp, 70 predicted proteins | sample LakEriMetagenome_6_FD_203529 | JGI IMG/M metagenome (GOLD analysis project Ga0315904, IMG submission 203529) | Freshwater fungal communities from buoy surface, Lake Erie, Ohio, United States - Buoy 12 MA120 | ecosystem: Environmental > Aquatic > Freshwater > Lake | place: USA: Lake Erie, Ohio...
GTTCCTCAGCGTCAGATAAGACCCAGTGAGCCGCTTTCGCCACCGGTGTTCCTGATGATATCAACGCATTTCACCGCTCCACCATCAGTTCCGCCCACCTCTGTCTTCCTCTAGCTAAACGGTTTGAAGCGCAATTCCTCGGTTGAGCCGAGGGCTTTCACACCTCACCTGTTTAGCCGCCTACGAACTCTTTAAGCCCAGTGATACCGAATAACGTTTGGACGGTTCGTCTTACCGCGGCTGCTGGCACGAACTTAGCCCGTCCTTCCTCCAGGGATCGCTCAATCCATAAAGATAACTCTATGGAAGTTGCTCCCCCTCGACAGCGGTTTACAACCCGAAGGCCTTCATCCCGCACGCGGCATCGCTCGGTCAGGCTTGCGCCCATTGCCGAAGATTCTCGACTGCAGCCACCCGTAGGTGTCTGGGCAGTGTCTCAGTCCCAGTGAGGCGGGTCATGCTCTCACACCCGCTACCCATCATCGCCTTGGTAGGCCATTACCCTGCCAACTAGCTAATAGGACGTGGGCTCATCCCTAGACGGAATCACACCTTTGGTCCATAGACATTATCTGGTATTACCGGCAGTTTCCCATCGCTATCCCAGGTCTAAGGGCAGATTCCCACGTATTACTCTCCCTTTCGCCGCTTTCCATGTATTGCTACATATCGCGCTCGACTTGCATGCCTAATCCACGCCGCCAACGTTCATTCTGAGCCAGGATCAAACCCTTCAATTGTGTATGCTTCCCCACCGATAGAATCTCTCGAAACTAATCGGTAGGTTTAATAGCAAATTGAGAGCCTGTAGCTCGTTAGTGCCGGTGGTCTCCCGACACCCAAAAAAACTCAAAAAACAATTCACAAACTTTCTCAGTTGAAACAACAAAGTTATTTCTGTTTGAGGGCTAACCAACCAAATTGTCAAAGATCAAATGCCTCAATTCAAAGTTGTCACTCTCGCGACGTTTGTTTGAGGGCTTAGTATGTTACCAATCTGAAACAGGATGTCAATCGATGTTTCGGATTTTTTTTCGCGATCACTCGCGATTTCGATCTCACCACTCTTTTGCGTTTCGCGAAGGTTGGTGCGACCGATGAGCCAAGAATGTATCGACCACCCTGCGTTCTAACAATAGGCCCGGGAAGAAAAAAAGCGAGTATTTTTGTTTTCGTTATAAAGTGCTCAAAAATAACGACTTACGCCAAAATGATTAATCCTGGCTCGGCGGAAGCAAAGCTCGCTGGCTATCAACGTACCGACACAACTTGCAAATGTGATCTCATTGATTCTCATCGCTATTTACGTATAGCAGCCGATGTCACCTTTGGCTGGCTCTCATGTCATTGATAACTGAGATTTCACTTCTCTCGGTGAATGTGTCGCAACTCGCACCGTCGCTTGCGATAACTTCTTGCAACCATCGGCTTGAAGGAGCGTTTAATCGCCGTTTCAGCCTGCCGATCCAGCAAGAGGTCGAAATACACTCAATCTCCCACGATTGCCTCGTAATCGGCGCCATGGCCAATCGCTCACCAAGCCACGGCAAAAGTCGATGTTTCGTATCGCATTTCTTTTGCCGACAGATGTTTCCTTTGCCGACAGAAAGGAAGCCGCCCCTAGGAAATCGAGGGCTCACCAAGTTTGGTTCTTTATCAGCCCTTGGCTCTTCATTCGCGAGCCTCGGTCAAAAGACAATTGGCTAACGAGCCCGCCTCATCCAAAAACATAGAAAGCTGAGCCCACAGCATCTTTAAAGTTCGAGTATTAATGTCCAGTTCTCTCAAAGTCACGCCACTTGGAGCCAATGAATTGTTGGTGCCGATCGACGTCCAGCCCTGGCGACTGACCAAAAAGTTCGCCATCGAAACGCAGTGCACCACATTGCGATTCTCGGTGTTACTTAAGTGACTACGATGATGCAGTCGTGCCGTTTCGGAGATCCACGAAGGAGCCTCCAGGCCTTCCAGCATCTCTGCGCCGGCGTCGGCATGGGATTGAGGTAAATGCGACACTTCCTGCTCTGGAACTGCTCCTCCTTCGCGTGCGGTTGAAAGCCACTGGTGCAGTCGCGTTTCTTGGTACCGTTCCAGTTCCAGCCAGCCGATGTCGTGACAAATGCCTGCTGTAAATGCTTTAATTGGCGAAGAAGATTCGGTTATTCGTGCAATCGACTCAGCGACAACCCCGGTCGCGATGCTGTGACGCCACAAGCAGCGGCGACTGTAGTTTTCGATCTGCCGATCCTGGGAAAAGCTGGGCGCCAAGGCAGCAGCCAGTCCCAACATCGCCATGTAACCGGGCGAAACTTCGTTCACCACCTCTTCGATTCGGCGGAACGGATAGCCGCTTCCAATGAAATCGCTATTGGCTGCTCTTAAGATTGCTTTGCGCCAGGCCAGATCTTGTCCCATCCACTGCGACCAAGATACTTGGTTTGGATTTCGCAGTGCAAAAAACGAATTTTGGACTGCTGTAGCTTCAGTCCGAATCGGTAGCGAAGTGAGGTTAAGGCTCATCGTGATTGCGGTAAAGTTTTCGGTCTAAACGAATTTCAAGTTGTGGTTCATTAGGTGTTTCGTTTTCAGAGTGAAAACCGGACCATCTTGCTTTAGGTCCATCACTCCGAAGATCGTGGATCATGGAGGAACTCACGACCAAGTTTTTTGGCAGGAAAACTCAGCCGCCACGATAATAAGCAGACTCATTTATCGCGTCGGTCAGCCATGACAAGGAACCGTAGCTTCTCGTTAATCGCAGAAGAGTGAAAACGTTTAAATTTGCCGAGTTTTTTCTCGTAAACGATAACCGCATCGACCCCGCAGAGACCCTCAAACCGTTATCGACCACTACACTCTGGCTGAATGCGATTCGTTTCAGCGAGGAGGTACTTGTGGGGGGGTGTGTAGTTGACGATTATCCGAAGCAATTCCTAATTCTTGAAGCGAACGGCTGGGGTAGACGAACTAAAGACGAGGTTTATTTGACTCACATGGATGTGGGCAGCCTAAGATCCCCTCAACTTTCGGTGTTATCGAAAGGAAACTTCAGAATGGCATCGATTCAGGGGAATGAGGCGGCTGATCAGAAGTTGCAAGAAATCCTGGCCCGTCTAAAGGGTGGAGCCAAGGGGCCCGATTCCGCGAAGGTCTTCGCAGAAAAGCCGTTGGCGGAAAAGCCGAGTCAGGAAATCAAGCCCTCCCTCGACAGTGCTAGTGGGGCATCTGAAAGTCGCACACGCACTCCGCAGCGGAACACTCCCCCAGTCACGACAGAGGGGGAATCCTCCAGTTCTTCTTCAACCTCCCTGGGGGCGATCGGTTTAGGGACAAGCGAAAATGCACCAGGAAAGCCTGGTATTTTATCTCCGCAAAGTGCTAAAGAAGCTCAGCGGAGTCCCGTTAATGCTTCGTCAGTCCAATCTGCGGCACCTATTTTTCCATCCGCCGTCAACGCGAAAAGCGATAAACCATTAGATAAGCTCAATCAAAACCGACGATTTATCCTCACGTCTAATGAAGATGAGCCTTTCATCCCACGCGAGCCGGAATGCTTAGCGGACACCGGTCTGCAGGAATCGCTGCTCGAAGAAATCATCTTGCGATTTCTTTACGCTAACGCAGACGCGACGGGACGTGGAATCGCTGATCAGGTTAAACTCCCTTTCAGGATTTTGGAACCGATTCTCTCTCGGCTCAAATACGAACAGCTCACTACCTACCGTGGCGCTACATCGACCAACGATTACATTCACTTGATCACCGATGCAGGACGCGAACGAGCGCGAGCCTACATCCAAAAAACCACCTACTATGGTGCTGCTCCCGTAACTCTGAAAGACTATGCCGAGTCGGTAAAGCAACAGAGCATCGAAAAGCAACAACCGACTGAAGAGAGCCTGCGTAAAGCTTTCTCCGACTTGCTCGTCCCCGATAACTTAATTGAAAAACTCGGTCCTGCAGTCAACAGTGGACGAGGTATGTTCCTGTTCGGTTTTCCCGGCAATGGTAAAACCAGTATCGCGGAACGCGTCACAGCTGCTTTTGGAAAATATATTTGGGTCCCAAGAGCTTTGGTGATCGATGGTGAGATCATCCGTATCTTCGATCCGATGTTGCACAATCCGGAAACGCCACAGCACACGCGAGGTTGGCTCAATAACTCCGAAATCGATCATCGCTGGATAAGGATTCAAAGGCCAACGGTCGTTGCGGGTGGCGAACTTACCATGTCCATGCTCGAAATCATTCGCAGCAGCGAATCGCGCACCAGCGAAGCGCCATTGCAAATGAAAAGCAATTGCGGAGTGTTGCTCATCGATGACTTCGGTAGGCAACGCATGAGCGTCGATGAATTGCTCAATCGCTGGATCGTTCCCCTCGAAAAACGTTACGATTTTCTCAATCTTCCCAGCGGCAAAAAAACACAGGTTCCGTTTGATCAACTCGTCGTTTTCTCAACGAACCTGGAGCCTAAGGATTTGGTCGACGAAGCCTTCTTGCGACGCATTCCGTACAAGATCGAAGTCACCGATCCCAATGAAGCAACATTTCGAAAGCTTTTTGAAATTATGAGCAAAAAGCTATCGATCCGCTACGAACCCAGTGCAATTGATTACTTGATTGAAAAACATTATCGACAGAAACGACGGCCTTTTCGCAATTGCCATCCGCGCGACTTGTTGATGCAGGTGAGAAATTATTGCCTATTCAAAAATTTACCGGTCGAAATGAAGTCCGAGTATCTCGATTACGCAACCGAAAACTATTTCTCGGTCATGTAGGCGATGCGCGGATCCAATCGTAGCTCGAGTGAGTTGTTTCGGCTCGTTGTTGCACAGTTCCTCTCACGAGGTTCTCTCTGCCCTATTGCCGAAGGCCAGCCGCGATACTTTCAAAGTCCAGTTTTAACTGAGGGTCTTGCTTGGGTGGACTGAATTCTTTGTAGAGCAAGCTAGGCTGAATATCACGGCTATTCTGGTACTTTTCGCTCTTATATTCCGAAATGTCACCGCAGACTTGATGATAGAAGATCTGGCAAATTTGGACTCCGGGATAGATACGTATCGGTTGAACCGCAAACATTTCCAAGGTCCAGAAACCACGGAAACCGATGTCGCCAAACCCCGCTGTGATGTGGACGAAAAGGCCGAGTCGGCCTAGTGAGGAACGCCCTTCGATCATCGGTACTAAATTTTGGGTTTCCGTGTATTCCGTCGTGCGACCGAGGTAGAGCTGATTGGGGCTCAGTACCAGCCCATCGCTGGGAATCTCCAAACGCCGAAAGCGATTCGGCTGCTTAAGATCCAAGACGACTTCTTCATACACTAGAAGTTCGTGATGAAGCGTCAAATTGTAGCTGTTGGGATTGAGTTGTTTCTCGTTAAAGGGATCAATCTTGATATCGTCCCCGAGGCGACGCCGTATTTCCTCTCCAGTAAGAATCATGCTGGGCGACCTTGCAGGCTAGAGCTCTTTAGAACACGGGAAAGGAGTTTTGAGAGAAGTATATCGGGGAGAGCGTTTAGCAACTCAAGTACAACTCTCCCAAGTCCTAAGTGTCCCGGCCAAAGAAGCGTTGTCAAGCTGATTCTTGCTACGAGATGGTTTCCGGCGATCTATACTCTGGTAGTTGTGCGCATTTGGTCGCGATCAAACAGGAGCTTTGCGATGGCCAGTCAATGGGATGGACCGATCCGTCTTCCTGGAGATTTTGCGGGGATTGTTCGGCTATTTCCCCTACCTAATTTGGTTCTTTTTCCCCATGTCGTTCAACCCTTGCACATTTTTGAGCCCCGTTACTGCGAGATGTTGCAGGAGTCACTGGATAGTGATCGTCTGATTACCATGGCATTGTTGCGCCCAGGGTGGGAAAAGTCTTCGTTAGGCCAACCCGCGATCTCGGAGTTCGTATGCGTCGGCCAGATACTTTCGCACGCTCCAACCGAAGAGGGAAGGCATAACATCATGCTGATCGGGCTAGCACGAGCCCGTATTGTTGAAGAAATAGAATCGCAGCGTTCTTTTCGGACGGCGCGGGTGCAACTGATTGAGGATATTTATCCCGCCGACGGCGCCGTTCACCGAATGAAGTTGCAACAGAGCTTGCTGGATGTTTTCAGAAAATTCATACCAGAAGGGACACTGGCTCAAGAGAGCTTCCAGCAAATGCTCAATAGCCAAATGTCTCTAGGAATGCTGACCGATCTCATCGGTTTTTCCATGTCGATTCCAGTTCCGATCAAGGAACAATTGCTTGGAATGGCGAGTGTAGATGCGCGGGCCAAGTTACTGGTGCAGTGCCTAAGACAGATGACTGAAGGGCGGCAATCCGAGCAGCAAAACAGCGAAAATTCTTGGGGCTTTCCTCCTAAGTTTAGTCTGAACTGAACTGGCAAGCCGCAAAGTTCATAACAGGGCTATCAGCGACGCCCACAGCGGCAACAACGGTAAGCGATTTCTGACTCATAGAAAACTCCCTGAAATCGACTCTCAAATTGAAATGTCTGGGTACGCACCGTTTGCTGTGATGATATCGCCAGCAGAAACTGTGCTTGAAAAAGACCCACATCTGGATAAGAGGTGCCCAGGATAACGTTCAGCGTTCCAGGATTGCCATCGACTGGATGTTGGTCTCCGCCTGCGCCGGAATTATTTTCTGCAAAGTCTCCCCGAGCGGATCTCAAAATCCTCCCCCCCGTTCGTTTTACTTCGGATACAATGAAGACTTCAACCAATAGGAAAGTCTGGCTGGATTTCTGTCGCTAGGATTATCGATTCATTCTTCAATCGCTTCCTAAGTGTCGCGAAAAGTGGCCTTTGGGGGGCTGCTGAGGACGAAGTTCGTTAAAAGGTGCAAGTCACCAGGTGAGTTATTAGTTCAATATGGAAATTGACCGGCAACGCATACAAGCCGACCTACGCGGCCTGATCGACGGTGAGGTCTTCTGCGACGAACTGATGTCGCAGTTGTACGCTACCGATGCCAGTATCTACGAGATTCCGCCGTTAGGTGTCGTACGTCCTAGAGGCGTCGATGATGTCGTGAAATGCGTTCAGTATTCGGTCGAACATGGACTAGCTTTATTTCCCCGTGGAGCTGGTACCGGCTTGGCTGGCGAAGCTTTAGGACGAGGGCTGGTGCTTGATTTTTCGCGTTTCATGCGGCGCATCGTATCGGCTGATTATCCGCGTGTTACCGTTCAGCCTGGAATGATCATGGCTGAGTTGAATCGCGCCGTTGCGCAGGCAGGGTATTTGTTCGGACCCGATCCAGCTACCCGCAGCGTCTCGACCGTAGGTAGCGCCTTGGCGGTCGATTCGTCCGGGAGTCATTTCCCCAAATATGGATCAGCTGGCGATAAGCTGGAATCTCTTCAGGTCGTACTTGCCAGCGGTGAAGTAGTCCGTTTGAAACGTTTCTCAATCGATGAAGTGACCGGGGAGGCTACGCAATCAGAAACCCTAGCTCTACCAAATGGCAGGGTAAATGGCGAATCGATGCAAGCGGTCTCTTCGCTCTCTGAATCAGCTCGAGAAAACGCCGGGGCTTCCGCTCGCCAGGCTGCAGCTTCGTCTGGTACGGCTGAGAGACTGGCAGCCAACGTTTATCAGTTGCTCGATGGGAATCGAGAGTTAATCGATAACGCACCTTGGGGCGCGGTCGCTCGCGGAGCCGGATATCGACTGGAGAAAACTCTCGGTGATCGCAGTATCGATTTGGCTAGATTAATCGCCGGATCGGAAGGTACTTTGGCAATCGTGACCGAGGCTACGATCTTACTGGATCCTGTACCTCCGGTGCGCGGGGTTGCTATGTTGTTCTTTGATCGTATGGAAGGAGCGACCCGGGCAGCTTTGGAAGCTAGCGCCGACGGAGTGGCTGCCTGCGATCTATTGGATCGTCGATTGCTTGAGATCGCTCGTGAAACCTACAACGGTTATGAAAAACTTCTGCCTCGAGGGGCCGAAGCCATGCTGTTGGTTGAGCATCAAGGTGAGGATTTAGCTGAGATTCGAGCCAGGCTGACGGCCCTGGTTGAGCGAATTCAACGTCGCGGCAAGTGGTTTCATTCTTGGCGAATGACGGCCGATCGAAATGAACGCGATATGTACTGGCGAATCTGCCGCCGTGTTATTCCACGTCTCTATCGCCTCAAAGGCTCCACTCGACCTGTCCCCTTCCTGGAAGATATTGCTGTTCCTCCGAACAAGATTCCAGAGTTTATCTTTGAAGCACAGAACGTTTTTAAAGCGGAACGTATTACGGCGACCGTTTTTGGACATGTCGCTCATGGTCAACTACACATTCGACCCTTTCTAGATCTCTCCGATCCACAGCAAGTTGCCAAGATGGAACGCTTGGCAGAAAACCTCTACGAAAAAGTTTGGGAGTTTGGTGGAACGCTCAGCGGTGAGCATGCGATCGGTTTGAGTCGTAATTGGTTTTCTGAAAGACAGTTTGGCCCACGATTGGAATTATGCCGCAGCGTAAAAAGATTGTTTGATCCAGGAGGAATTCTCAATCCCGGAAAATTTCCGAGCGATCATCCGCAGCGCATCGCTGAGAATTTAAGATCCGTGGCAGCCGTACCACTGTCGATGGCGGGAATGAATAGCGTTGTTGCCGATACAGCGTTATCTGCGCCAGCCAGCGTTGGCGAAGATGAATCGCGAGAACTGTTACCCACAATTCCCGGTGTCATCACCTCGGGTACGTTACCTACCGCGACTCCTAGCTCAGTGTCGGATGGTTCCACGCAAGCAGCAGGGGAAAACGCTGCGACCGAACGAAAAGGTTTGGGATTGCTCGATCGCCCTGCCCTACCCTTGCTACTGGATTGGGAGTCGGAGCAAGAAATGGGAGTGGCTGCGAGAACATGCAACGGCTGCGGTCGTTGCCGTGTCACTTCCAGTGCTGAAAGAATGTGTCCAGTCTTTCGAGCAACCTACAGCGAAGAAGCTTCGCCACGCGCAAAGGCCAATTTGATGCGGGGTGTATTCGCAGGAAAGATCTCACGCAGCCAATGGGAAGGTGACGCTTTTAAAAAGTTGGCAGATCTCTGTTTTCATTGCCATCAGTGCCGAGTCGAATGTCCAGCCTCGGTCGATATTCCCAAATTGATGATCGAGTCGAAAGCACAGCATGTCGAGACCAACGGCTTAGGATTTGTTGACCGCTGGATGACCAGACTCGATTTGGTCGCAGCCATCGCAGGCAAAATGCCACGCATCGCTAATTGGTGTTTGAAGAATCGAAGGGTGAGATGGTTCCTCGAGAAAACACTAGGTTTGGCTCAAGGTCGTAAGCTCCCCGCGTTCTCCAATCGAAGCTTTATGCGTTGGGCGATTCGGCAGCGTTTGCACAAGCCAACCCGCAGCAAGCGTCGCAAGGTGCTTTACTTCGTCGATCAATATGTGAATTGGCACAATCCGTTGCTAGGACGCGCTATGGTTGAAGTTCTCCGGCACCATGGTATCGAGATTTATATCCCAACCGATCAAACCATTTCGCACATGGCGAAAATCGCAGCCGGTGATGTTCAGTCCGCTAGAAAACTGCTGCGCCCCACCATTCGTCTCCTCTCCGAAGCCATTCGGCAAGGTTACGAAATCATCACGACCGAACCCGCCGCCGCGATGTGTTTGAAGCACGAATATCGAAATCTCTGGGACAATGAAGATACAAAACTGATTGCGGAAAATAGCCATGAAGCTTGCAGCTATTTGCTCAAATTACATGATGCCAATGAACTACAACTGGATCTTCGGCCCTTGCAGTTAAGCGTGGTGTACCACCATCCTTGCCACAATCGCGCACTGGATCCGGAAAACTCCGGGCGAAAACTGCTCGAGTTGATTCCCGGGGTTACCGTACAAGATGCGGCAGCAGGTTGCAGCGGTATGGCGGGTATCTACGGGCTCAAGAAAGAGAATTATCGAACCAGCCTGCGTATCGGATGGAACCTGGTGTCGACGATGCAGCAAACGCACGCTCAAATTGGTTCAACCGAATGTTCCAGTTGCAAACTGCAAATGGAACAAGCAGTAAGGGCTCCAACGGTTCACCCCATCGCTATTATGGCATATGCCTACGGACGCATTCCCGAAGTTGGGAAATGGATACAGGCTCGCCAAGATGGACTGCTGGTGCAGTAGCCTCTATCGTGTTCCTGAGGATTGGACCGAATGACTCGCCCCTTTTTTCGAATTCGTTTTTGATCAAATAGGATTTGCCGGTTGCCTACCTAGCTCGGTGGACTCTGTTTACTATCGCCAGTAGTGCTAAGCCAAGGCATAATACAAGAAGATGAAAGTACTGTTGTTCGCTGGGGCTCGTGATGCTCTGGGTACCGAATCGGTAGAAGTTGAAACCGATTTACCTGTAAGCGTGGCGGAGTTGAAAGAGAATCTTTCCCTACAGTTTCCGCGTTTAGCCAAATGGGTTTCGGTCAGCCGATTAGCGATCAACAACAGTTTCGCGACGGATGATGAACTTGTGGGGCGAGATTCCGAAGTAGCGTTGATTCCACCGGTCAGTGGCGGTTGATGTCGGAGTTGGTGATAACGGCAAACGCTGTTACCCTCGAGTTGGTCTAGACCGAGAGATGGTTTTGCCTTGGGTTGAGTTGAGGTTATGGTTGAACTTACTGACAGCTCTATTAATACGGACATGCTTTTAAAAAGTGTTGTTCGACCAGAAAGTGGTGCTGCCGTTTTGTTCGTTGGTACAACCCGACAATGGACCGGCTCGCAACAAACCGATTACCTCGTTTACGAAGCCTATCGAGAAATGGCGCTTCATGAGATGGCCAAGTTGGAAGCGCAAGCAAAGAATCGATGGAAGTTGATCGACGTGCAGATGGTTCATCGACTTGGAAGAGTTGATATTGCTGAGGTGAGTATCGCCATCGCAGTCAGTAGCCCGCATCGCCGCGAAGCCTTCGAAGCGGGGCAATGGTTGATCGACGAATTTAAAGAGCGTGTCCCTGTTTGGAAAAAGGAGCATTGGAGCGACCGGGAAGCTTCATGGATTCATCCCAATTCCAGCGAGATCGCGATGGGAAGTTGCAGTCCCTCTGAATATCCAGCGGAAAAACGGGATAAGGGGGATTTGTGAGTTCCTCATCCACACCAACGATTACTGATTCCGAAAGTACGGTGCAAAATACCGATCCAGGTATTGCTTATTCACCACTGATCGATCGATTCGGGCGAGTCCATACGGCGCTGCGCATCAGTGTGACGGATCGCTGCAATATACGTTGCCAATACTGTATGCCCGATGGACCATTACAGTTTCTTGCCAGTTCGAAGCTGCTTTCTTTCGAAGCCATAGAAAGATTCGTACGAATCTTGACAGCAGCGGGAGTTCGCAAGATTCGGATCACCGGTGGCGAACCATTGTTGAGACCAAATCTCCATGAACTTATCGCTAGGCTTGCAAATATAGCCGGAGTCAGCGACCTGGCACTTACCACCAATGGCATGTTGCTTAAGGAGAAGGTTCAAGCTCTAGCGGATGCCGGTTTAAGACGAATTAATATCAGCCTCGACACACTCACCGAAACGACTTTCGAAAAGATATCGAGAAGGCAGGGGCTTGATCAGGTCCTCGAGGGTATTCATGCAGCTAAAGCGATCAGCGGCTTGCAGATTCGACTTAATGCCCTAATCCTAAAGCATATCAATCGGGATGATATTTTACCTTTAGCGCACTTTGCGAGGTCTCTCGATATTCCAATTCGCTTCATCGAGTTTATGCCTTTGGATGCCGATCGCAAATGGGATGGCAGTCAGATGCTCAGTGGTCAGCAGATTCGCGATCTGCTTGAAACTACTTTCGGTAAGCTGATTCCTTGTACTCAAACCGAGCCATCTCAGCCGGCTCGCGATTATCAGTTTGGAGATGGCAAGGGACTCGTTGGCTTTATCGATAGCGTGAGTTCGCCTTTCTGCTCTACCTGTAATCGTTTACGGCTTACGGCAGACGGAAGAATACAGAATTGCTTGTTTGGACGAGAAGATTGGAATGTTGCTCAACTTCTTCAGCAACCCAATTCGAGCGACCGAGAGATTTTCAAGTTGGTGCAAGAAGCCGTCGCGCGCAAACATCCCGCACATGGTATCGCGCAGCCAGATTTTCAGCCTCCTCAACGCGCCATGTATCAAATTGGCGGTTAATCGGATGAGTGAAATCGTGAACCAGCAGAAACGGATTTATCTCGATCAAGCAGCTACCAGTTGGCCAAAGCCCACTGCTGTCTTAAATGCAGTGCAAGAGTATCTGGTCCAGTGCGGCGCAGCCGGAGGACGAGGGCAGTACCACTCGGCTCGAATCGCCCAGCAATGGATCGATAGAGCTCGTCTAGCCATAGCTCAACTCATTCATGCTGACGATGCTTCCTCGATTGCACTTGTGAGCAGCGGAACCCATGCGCTAAATGAAGCACTGCATGGCTGCTTGAAGCCAGGCGATCACGTCATTACCACTGCCATTGAACACAATAGTTTGCTCAGACCACTGAGTCGACTGCGAGCAGCAGGCATGATTGAATTTGATGTTGTGGGCTGCGATCACAATGGCTGGATTGACCCAGACGATATTTTTCACCTCTGGCGCACTAGCACTCGTTTGGTCGCCGTCAATCATGCTTCCAATGTCACCGGAGCAGTTCAGCGGATCGATACGATCGGCCAGCAAGTGCGTGCTCGTGACGCCCTATTTCTAGTTGATGCCGCTCAGACGCTAGGTTATCTGCCGATCGATGTGCAATCCTCTTGCGTCGATTACCTAGCTGCTCCTGCTCACAAAGGAGTAGGAGCCATTCTCGGAACAGGTATTCTTTACGGGGCGTCTCGATGTCGCGATGCTCATAGCCCCTTGATGGCCGGTGGAACTGGAACCGTCAGCGAAACGCTCGATCCAGAGCTGAAATGGCCTAGTAAAATCGAAGTCGGAAATCTCAATCTACCTGGGATCGTTTCCATCGCCGTCGCCGCCGAACGATTTCGGGGTATGGACTGGAGAGATCAGTGCCAAAAAATTGAGTCGCAATTACTCCGTTATCAAAATGGGCTGTCTCAAATTGAAGGACTCAAAATCGTTGGACCCAAAGTTAGCAACTCGTCGGACGACAGGTTCAGTCAGGTGGGAGTGATCAGCTTGGTGGCCGAAAAGATTGCTGTAACGGAACTGGCTGCTATTCTTGATAGCCATTTCGGAATCGAAGTTCGCTCGGGTTATCACTGCGCGGCAGCCATTCATCGCTACCTGGGAACGGATACTGAGGGAACCGTTCGTATCAGTTTCGGGCCTGAGCGAGATATTGAAGCAGAACAATTTTTTCTGGAAGCAATTCAGCAAATATTGATATCATTTTGAAATTCGAGAAGATCACGGTAGGCAAGAGAGCAATAGTTGAGGAATCATTGATGGCGAAGGAAAAGTGGTACCGTGATGGGCTAGCATTTGAGTGCACTCAATGCGGAGCATGTTGCAGCGGAGCGGAAGGCTACGTGTGGGTCGATCAGGCTGAGATCGATGCTATGGCGCGATGTATGGACATGGATGTCGAGCAATTTGAGAAGAAGTTTGTTCGTAAGGTGGGTAATAAGCGTAGTTTGGTTGAGTATCCAGACGGTGATTGCGTCTTTTTGGAGCCGAAGACACGGCGATGTACGGTGTATGAGGCGAGGCCGATTCAATGCCGTACTTGGCCATTTTGGGATAGCACATTGAAGAGTCGCAGCGCTTGGCAGGCGACCTGTGAGGTTTGTCCTGGAAGCGGTAAGGGAAAGCTCTATTCGCTCGAAGAGATCGAGTTCCGCAGAACGCAGAAATCGGTTTAGATTTGGTTCGTCAAAAAGCTGGCAACAACCTGTATTTACCCAAAGCCCAGATTTATCGTAGGATGTGAAAGTTATCCCTGGCCGCTTTACCGCTCCGGGTCGTATTTCGCACTGGATGGCAAAATGAATGGAATCCCCTTACTACTGCTGGCAACAACCGTTGGAATGGATTTTGGATGGCAGCCTGCCTCCGACAATCCCAACATGCTGGAGTATATTGTCCAGCTGAGTCCCGAAGAAATTCAGTTGCTCAACACTGGTAAGGAAGAGCTCTTTAGCGGGATACCGCGCGAATTAAAGGGACGAATCGATCGAGTTGTCATTCGTATGGGGCGAGAGAAGCTGCCCCAGACACCGTCGTTGGAGCAGTTGCGAATGACGGCCTCAGTCGCAGGCAATCCATCGATCTTGCAGGCAGGGGGAAGCAACCAAGGTTCTCCTGTAGTTCCCTCAACGCCTCCCGTTGGCACCTCACCTCCTGCAAACGCGACAGGTTTCTCGACGATTGATCCTCCGAAGATTCTCCCTTCGACGCCACTAACTACGACCGGTAGTCCACCAGCATTCGCATCTCCTGCAACGTCACCGGCCAGTGGTTCCTACGACCTACTTGGCTCTGGGGCATATGAGGATTTGTTAAAAACGCAAGCGGCCAATGCGTCCACCGGAGGCCCACTACTGCCAAGTAATCCAAGCAGCTTCACCAATGCGGCACCAAGTTCCATCAATGGTTCGTCTGGCCAACTACTTCCTTCCACGGTTGCTGGTGCAGCAGCTCCTCCGACTGGTACTTTTTCATCGGCAGCGATCGGTGCCCCAAATACTACAGGACAGATTTTGCCGAGAGATCCAGTGCCCACGACTGGAGTACAAAACCCTTTTCCATCGACTTCGGCAAATCCGAACAACCTTCCCAATGGTGGTTGGGCCAGCGTGAATCCAGCAGCGACTGGAGCGAATGGTACAAATCGCCCGCCTCAGGGATCGGTGTTCAACAATTTTGCCAATGGCAATATGGGAAATAATCCACAGATATTTCCAACGGGAAGCGTTCAAGGTAACAACCCACTTCCAAACAACCCGCAAGCCAACAATACCGTCGCCTATAACAGTAACCCGCAGACTCAGGGATATGCCTCAGGAAACATCAATCCTGCTGGAAATAACAATCCTCCACAATACAACAATCAACCCAACACACCCCCAAGCACAAATTGGGGACCACCCCCTGCGGTCAACGGGAATAACACGAGTTTCGTTTCTGATCGTGTGCCAAATCCAAACGGCGGATTATTAAATCGAGTTGACAATGAGGAGTCGTTGTCTGACAAGGTCGCCGCGGAAACGGCTAAAGTGGATGCTGCCACCAGCGAATTAAAGCGATCGGGCTGGGAGAATATTCTTCAGGTACTGTTCCTTCTATCGATCGTGGTCAATTTCTATCTAGGCGTGCTAATGCACAAACTGGTTATGCGCTATCGTAACTTGCTTGCAAGTGTCCGAACTTCCAGCCTAGCGACCTAGGGAGTTGAGATTTCGAATAGTACTTGCAATTGGTCAATCGTTCAGATGTACCGAGCAATGGCCGTCAAGGTGACGATGGGTAGGTCCGAAAGTGAGATACGAATTCGCTTCGGCAATCGCTGAAGAGTCGATGCACTTGCATATGAAGTTTTGGGCCGGAGTATTTTTCCTTCATGGTTCTTAAGTAAGACAGTAGTAACTGCCTGCTCTCTTTGGAGCGATGCAGCAAAAAGTGCACCCAGGCCCAGGCATCGCGGTAATCGGTTGCATCCATCTCTGACATCAATTCTTCAGACTCCAGTCGCTCCAGATCGGGCATTTGACCTGCCCTGGCTTTCCAGCGTATTTCTTTTAAGTGCGGAGAGTTAGCAAAGCGTTCTCCCCTCGATACTTCGAAGTACTCCGCGAGTCCTTCGTCAAGCCAAATGGGGAGTCGTCCGAAGCATTCATGGACGATGGCATGAGTACCTTCGTGCCGAATGTCCGTTTGCAATTGATCATGAAGATAGGTGAAAACGAGTCCAGGTCCACGATGTTTGATGAATAAGGCCCTGCGAAGCGGGACTTGCGGGAAATAATGTTGCATGTATTCGCGAAAATTCGCTTCACTATCGAAGAAGACAACGTGATACATGCCTTGCTCACCAGACACCTGAAGCAGTTCTTCGATATCCTTTCGCAGTTGCTCAAGTTCCTGAAGATATGCTTCAGAGTTGCTGAGGCGATGATTCGAGTAAACAACAAAATTTCCACTCGTTTGCTCGAACGGCCAGCCCGAGGAACTGTTTCCACGGTTGTGGATGTTGAGGGGGGCCTCACCACCATCGAGTCGCCCAATAGGACAAATCGTCCCGAGAGCGGATAAACCAAGCAACGAAGCGCCGCAACTCACCAACCACCGGCGGCGATCCATTGCATCACGGTTCGATTTAGGAAACAAATGAGGAGGAATTTGCATGCAATTACCTGGTATTCCCCTGGGACAACGCTGCGGAGATTAGCCATTTCAGCCTTCTGTGCCAATAACGGAATGACAATTCAGCGTATTAGCTACTTGGGGCAGCATTCGGGATGGTGTTTTTTAGAGCAATGTTGCAGAAGGCAAGCGACCGCTCAGCCCAGGGCGAATCACAGGCATAACCGTCAAAATCCTTCCTGCAGAATTTCTTTTTCTTATCGTTTCGTACGGGCAAGTCTGCGTGACTGGGAAAGGGAGCCTAAGTTTTGACGGTTTCCAATAGGCCCATAGTTTTCACATGGCAACGATTATGCTAACGCCCATCCAGACCAAGGACCAAAAGGAAGTACAGGAAGTACGATTGAATCGACAACTCGATACAGCAGGTTCGACCGAAGTTGTTGAAAGGTTCGAAGTTCAACTGGATTACCTAGTCGATTTGATCGCTACCGAGCAACTCGAGTTGAGGAACGAATCTCGAAGTTCAACGAGCGATACCATCTTGCGATGCGATTCTGCAGCAAGAGTAGAAGTTGCAACAAAATATTCGGTGATCGTTTGCTGTCGCGATCAGGGGGCTCGAATTTCGGAGCACCTACAACAGATCGTTCAGGTTCTGCAGCAGATCGAAGGACGGAGCGAAATCATTTTTGTTGACGCCGCGCAGCATGCCGCCTCGGTCGGCGTATGCGCCAGCTTGGGAGTGAAGCTTGTCGTTTGTCCGAGCCGCAACTTGGGACTGATGCGAACCGTTGGAGCGCGGGCAGCCTCCGGCGAATTTATGACGTTCGCAGATCTTGGTAGTCTCGAAACAATCAATCAATTACCCGAACACGCCAAATACCTTTCGCGGGGTTGCGATATGGTACAGAGCATGCTTGCGGGCCGAACACTAGTCTCCTCAGTGGAAACGGATCCATCTGCAAGTTTTCTAGCTAATGCTAGTCAAGTTACCCACCGCCTTACATCGATGATGGGGCAACGACTTCTAGCTTCTCTTGGAAGTGCTATCAGTGGTGTTTCTCAATGTTGTCTTCAGCCTGGGATGCAAAGCATTCGTCGCTCTAGTTGGGACAGTTATCGAATGTGCGAAGCAGGCAATTCGACTGTCATGGAGATGCCGCTGCGTTGTCATTGGATGCAAGGCGAGATGGTACAGCTACCTGCCAGCAAGGATGGAATCGCAACTTCGCCTACGACATTGCGAAGTTGCTGGACAAGATTTTGCCAAATGGTTGGTTTGACAATCGTACAGCGACCAGATCGGGCCGTTATGGTTCCGGCGTTTATCGCCGTCATCAGTTCGTTGGCGTTCATGGCTTGGACACTATTCTGTGGTCGGCTATTGGGAACGACATCCGCGATGATTTGGACAGGTTCGGCTTGTGTCGCAACCATCGTGTCGATGATGTGGTTGCTCGCGGGTTGCATGTCGATGGAATATGCGCGGCAGCGTGGATGGCTTAAGAGCCAGGTTGGCCGTTTCATGAGCTTGTCGGCGATAACCGCCAAGCGACTAGTTATTGCTGGAACAGTGATCAGCGTATTAGGAGCACTCTTAATGGTGCTAGGATCGTATGCATCGGGTATCTCCGCCGGGGATTTCTCGAAGAATTCGAGAGAGTTTCTCGCCCTGATACAGTGGATGTGGATTGGAGCTACGATCACCGTTTTAGGGCACCAACTCTCGATTGGTGGAATGATGCTTAGTTGGATTCGTCGTCAAGCGATGCGTTAAACCTTTCGTTGCCAATTGAAATGGTCGAGTGAGCAACGTTGTGTGAGCTAGAAGAGCAAACAAAACCGCGTTTTACGCAGAGTGGCACAGCAGGCGAATTTCGATCTGACCGGTGGATTCTGGCGACAGAAGTCAGGTCTGTTCCTGATGCCGCCAAATGAGCTAGAGAAGTGCTCTTGAGCGATCCGAGTGCAGAAAAGTAGGGCTGAGAGGACTTGAACCTCCACGTCTTGCGACACTAGATCCTAAGTCTAGCGCGTCTGCCAGTTCCGCCACAGCCCCATCTATTCTGCATTCAGAGCATTTTAGTCTCAGTCCATTATCTGGCGAGGACTGATTATCTATTACTTCGGTCCGTACTAGGTGAATTTCGATTGTTTCCAATCGGAATTCACCTTTTTCATCGATGGAGAGTCGAAACCATCCAATCGATTAGCTTAAGTCGATTGCGTTAGGTAGCCGAGGAAGGAACGACCCAAACCTTCAAATCGCATTCGATCTGCTGATGCAAATGAACGCGAACGGTGTAGAGACCCAATTCCTTGAGTGGACCTTGGAGTCGAACTTGATCTTCCGCGATGTTGATTTCGACAGTCTTGAGGGCATCAACGATTTCTGGAGCACCAACGCTTCCGTATAGGTGGCCATCGTCGGTAGCATTTGCTTCGATGGTGATAGACTGCTTACCGATCAATTCGGCTAGTTGTTGCAATCCAGCCAAGCGTTTGCGTTCGATTTCCAACAGGCGAGCCTTATGCTTCTCGACCATCCGTTTGTGGTGGCCGGTTGCAATAATTGCCATACCTTGTGGGAGAAGGAAGTTCATGGCGTAGCCACTCTTGACTTCTACAACGTCACCCTGCTTGCCAAGGTGATCCACGTTTTGAATCAAAAGCAATTCGATTCCACCGTTCTTGCCTTTGGGCAATCGTTTGTGGGATGAAACGGTTGCGGACTGGGTATTTGCATTACTCATAAAAATTCAGTTTCCAAACTCAACGTTTACAGAGGTCCAACGGTCAACCTATCAAATTTTAAATCAATCTTGTCCCGGTCGGAGCTATCAGTGGTTCTGAAGCCCATGAGTTCAAAAAAAGCGTTTAGGCTTATTTCATCTACTCGATCAAATTGACTTTCAACGATTCGTTCGCGAGCAGTAGATAGGTTTCATCACCAGCCAATGCTCGGGGGTATTCAAAAGTTCAAAAAAGCAATGGTTCAAAAAGGGATCTCGTCTTCACCAAAAGACTCGTTCGCTCGACCAATCGCAGTGGGAGCATCCGAGTAGTTGTCATCAGTGACTGGTCCGCCAGTGGCATCGCTTCGTCGAGTTCCACCGGAGTGAGGCCCAGCAGCGGTTCCGCGACCACCTAGCAATTGGATTTTTTCACCGACAACACGAAGCTTGCTTCTCTTCTCTCCATCTTTTTCCCATGTATCTAACTTCAATCTTCCTTCAACGAACAGTGGCGAACCCTTGGAGAGATACTCCCCAGCGACTTCGGCCGTTCTTCCGAATAGCGTTACGTCGACAAAGACTGCTTCGTCCACCCACTCGCCATTCGCATTTTTGCGTCGGTCATTCATCGCTAAACCGATCTCGGTCACAGCCAATCCTGCCGGCGTATATTTAATCTGTACATCTCTGGTGATGTTACCCATCAGCACTACACGATTGAAACTTGCCATCCTCGTGGCCTCCTCTGCAGCAAAGTGTTCAGAAGTATAAGTGAACGAACGTCACTATGAGGTTAGCGAAAGTTGTGTGCTGTTCAAGTAAAATCCCGGATGATTTCCCCTAAAATCGGAAAAATCGACCTAGGTTACCCAATTACTCTTCCCCTTCCACTCCCTCTTCATCGCGATCGACGCTTGCAACGGCGACTGTCGCTGAAGATGGAAGTGGTAGTTCATTCGGCAAGGTCTTACCCAAAGCGTGAGCGACCAACGTGTCGATCAAGCGAGCATCAACCTTAGTGATCAAATAGCGAACAACGCTCTCATTGAGTTGGCACTGACGATTGAAGTCAGGCTGAGCAGTGCTCTCCATTTTGAAAAAAGTCAACCAGTAGGTTCCCTTCTGGTGGCCATCGATAGGGTAAGCAAGCTTTTGCTCAGCCCACAAGCGACTAGCCAATACTTGACCTCCGCACTTTTCGATGATGCTGCTCACACTGGCAGCAACGCCGTTAGGGTCGCGTGAATATTTGTTGCTGTCGAAAATAAACAAGCACTCGTAGGACTGCAAAGCCACCTGAATGATCTCCTGCCTAGTTACCTTGGCTCGAATTATACCGATTCATGCAATGTTCGATTCCGGAGGTGATCCAATCGACAACCCCATCCGCAGCACGACACACTGCCGTTTCAACGACCGTTTTTTCGTCCGACTTAAACCGACTCAACACATAGTCCGCCGTGTCCCAGCCCTCGGGTGTTGCATCAATTCCCACCCTTAGTCGAGCCACCGCCTCGCTTCCCAGGACTCGCAAAATATCAGCGAGACCCTTTTGGCCCCCCGCTGACCCTTTGGCCCGAAAGCGAATTTTCCCTAGTGGCAGCGCTAAGTCGTCGCAAACCACCAAGATGTCCGACAATTCCACTTTGTAGAATTTTGTGACCGCTCCAACAGAACGGCCACTCAAATTCATCATTGTCAGAGGCCACAGCAAAATTGTTTGCTGTCCCCCTGAAGTTATCTGTAATAGTTGTCCTTCAAACTTTCCAACCTTCGTTCCGCCGCTGCGACGAGCAAGTTCGTCGAGCACTGCGAAGCCGATGTTGTGGCGAGTCCCGTTGTACTTTTCCCCGGGGTTTCCGAGGCCGACTACCACTTTCATCTCCAGGTCCCGGAGCCTCAGGACAACTCCTCAAACAATTCAACTACATTCGTTAGCTGTAACTTACAGCTGCATTTACTACTTACCGCTTCGCCAGCATCCTGGAGCGAACCGCAATACTCTTTAGGCCATCGATCTCTCGGTCGCAATTCCCGGAGCCGCTAAAGTCCCAGGAAATCCGGCCCATCACGCTTTTCTTAGGTCGCTGCTGCGGGAGCAGCTTCAGCTGCCGCTTCAGCCGCTGGCTTGAAGACCGAAACAATAACCACTTCCGATGGCGTTACCAGCTTAGCACCTTCAGGCAACGTCACTTCGCCAGCATGAATCGCTTGACCGACGCCCAAGCTGCTTATCGTTACTCGGATGCTTTCTGGGATGCGAACGGCAGGGCAAGCGATGGTGATTTCGTGCGAGGCAAATCGCAGCTGGCCACCTTCGTTCAAACCAGGAGCTTCGCCGTGCAGTTCAACTGGCAAGGTGATTGTAACCATTTCGGTTTGCGAAACTCGAGCAAAATCGACATGGATGATTTCCGTGCCGTAAGTGTCCCACTGAACTTCACGCAAAATCGCGGTCTCACTGGCGCCGCCGGACAGCATGACCAGTTTGGTACCGTGCTTGATCAGATTATCGAGCGCTTCACGCTTCACTGACAAACAAAGATTGGCTTCACCGTGACCGTAAAGAACAGCCGGAATCAAACCTTTGCCTCGTAGTCGGGCTACCGCTCTCGAACCGACGCCACTTCGACTCTCTACCTCTACGTTTTCCATCATGGTCGCGATGATCCCCAAAAAACTCGTTTCGCGTTACTCTTTATCGTTTCACCTTATCTATCGCTCAGGCCCGTTCACACGGACAAAAGCGACAGTCGACTCTTTCAGCCTATCTTTCAAGCGGACTCTTGTGACCCTTCAGCAGCCCTCTGCTCCCGATTCCTTTTAAAGCGTCGCTTATCGCAACTCTCAAAACAACCAATCGATCAGATCGCACTAGGGGATCAGGTCCGCCGTTCGCTTTGCTACTAAAACTTTTTGCTATTAAAACGCTTTGCTATTAAAACGCTTTGTCGCCAAAACGCTCTTGTGTCATCAGAACCTAAATGTGACTTTAGGCTGCAATGATCAAGAAATCCTTCTACATCAAGTATCAATCGACATCCGTCGGATCGACACCAAGACCAGTTCGAAGTTACGTACACTTCGGTTGGTCCGTCTAGAGGTCAGCAGTCGTGTTTCTCAACATGACCACTCCCCTGCCCGATTATCTCATCCGAATTATCTCATTATGAGAAAACGAACCTGCTAACGGTCCTATCCGGCCCAGATGTTGAAACCGGCAAGTATCCCAAACGGAACGATTTATGCAAGGGCAAACCATGTCTAAAACCGGATAGCCTGCGGGAAAGTAGGTTTGCTACGTTCCTGTCGAGTGGCTTCGCTCCTGTTGATTTAGGGCCTCGGTCGCCTTTGGGCCTTGTGACAGTTGTCCCATACCAGATTGAACTGTGCTTTATGGGGTGGACCCTTCCATGGATACCATTTCCCATAAGCCGAGAAAAAACGCTCCCCAGCCGATTCCTTCCTTTATCGATCCAATAACCCTCAATTTTCGAGGCAGTGAGAGCTTTTACCGTGGATTTTTTATCGCAACTCGGCAGCGTGGTTGGAAAAATATGCGGCTTGGAGGTGGCCCGTTTGCCCGGAGAAGGAAAAAAAGGGTTTCTCTCTGAAGTGACTATTTCTTTGTAGGGGGTAGCGGGCTCGCAAAAAAAGGATACAGGTACCTGTCTACGCGACTTTTAGTAGGTCACTTTTTATCAGTTGAGGCGATTCAGGTGATGCAAGATTTAGAAGCAGTTGTAAGATGTTGGCTAACGGTTGGGAAAGATCGTTGGCAGGCTTTGCAACACCACTACAGTGCTTTGCACGCATTTGCGTCTAAGGCGTTAACGTGGGCTAAGCCGAGTAGAGCCCCAGCAAGGGGACTTCAAATCTTCGAACCATTTACTTCACTCGATTAGTAATTTTTATGGCGAAGCGACGTAACGAATACGACCTTATCGAACCGATCGGTGCCCGAGTTCTAGTGCTCAAGGATGAACCAAAACGCGAGACCAAGGGAGGAATCGCTCTTCCGGACGCCGCTGAAATCCCAACCATTACAGGTCGAATTGTTACCATCAGTCGCGTGGTCGAGCATGATGAAGATATGCCACTTCGGCAATATGACAAGATTCTATTTCATCCCAAGAACGCGATCCCTGTGGACTTCGAAACTGGGAATCAACTCTTCGTTGTTCCCGTGGAAGATATCGTGGCCGTATTCCGTCGACGCGATGGTGAAGCCGAAGCATAAAGCTCAGAGCCAACTGCTTAAGTAAACTCTAAGTTGGCAACTGCCGGGGGCGCAATTCAGTCGCTGGAATTGCTCATTAACCCCAGCAGGAAAGAAACGCTAAACAAGCAGTTCTCAAAAGCCTAAGGGATAATAGGGGGGCTTGTAACTTGGGTTAAAGCTAATCTTCTCAATGATTGGGCTCAGCGACCGTATCACCGTTGGCGTTTGCCAAGGGCTTGCCTTGCACCGCTGAGCTTCATCGCGGCAACTGCTCAGGTCCTTGCATTCAGGTTTGCGGAATTACGACTGCTAAACTTTCGTTATTACAGTTCTTTAAGTGACCGGGCCTCGGAACATTTCGCTGATCGATTTGTGATGATGGATTCGGCGAATAGCTTCCGCCAGTAAAGGAGCAACTGACAGAACATGGATCTTGTCGAGCTTTTTCTCGTCGGGAAGTGGTAGCGTGTTTGTGATGCAGACGCTGTCGACAGGAGTTTCCTTAAGTCGCTCAATAGCCGGCCCACACAAGATTCCGTGGGTGCAGGCGATATGGATCTCACGAGCACCTGCTTCGTGTACCAGTTTTGCTGCACCGCAAATAGAACCCGCGGTACTGATCATGTCATCGAACATCAAGCAGATCTTGTTTTCGACTGGTCCACCGATAATGTTTTTCTGTCTAGTTTCTAAAGCATTTTCGCGACGTTTGTCGACAATCGCCAGTCGTCCACCCAGTCGTTTGGAGTGCCCAATAGCCCGTTTGATACTTCCCTCATCGGGACTTACAACAACGACGTCTTCGGGGTCATAACCTTTGTTTTGGAAATAGCCGTTAAGAACGGGGGCTGCGTATAAGTGGTCGACCGGCACATCGAAAAAGCCTTGGATCTGCGGAGCGTGCAAATCCATCGTTAACACACGATCCGCGCCCGCTCGCGTGATCATATTGGCGACCAATTTGGCTGTGATCGGCACGCGACCTTCATCCTTACGGTCTTGTCGCGCGTAACCGAAATACGGAATCACTGCAGTAACCTTAGCTGCGCTGGCCCGTTTGCAACTATCGATCATGATCAATAGTTCCATCAAATTGTCGTTGACTGGCGGGCAGGTGGGCTGAATCAAAAAAACGTCTCTGCCGCGCACGTCATCATCGATCTTGCAAAAATTTTCCCCGTCAGGAAATTTGCCCAAGGAGATGGATCCGAGGTTCAGATTAAGAAATCCACAGATATCCCGAGCCAGTTGCGGATTGGCGCGGCCACTAAATATTTTCAGCTCTCGCATGAATAACCCATCTCTTTCATCCTGGCTTCGACCAAGCCAGCTTCTTCCTGCGTATTGATGCTCAATGCTTCGCAAGCCTCAAGCACAGCGGCCGCTTCAACCTTCCGCCCCGCCTCTCGAAGAATAGCGGGACAATCGGTTAGGTAAAACTCCCCTTGCGCGTTTTGGTTGGTCAACCGACTAAGTGCCCACTGTAATGCTTCGTTATCAAAAGCATAAGTGCTCATGTTGACCTCCGTGATACTCTTCTCCTGATCGTTTGCGTCCTTCTGTTCTACGATTTTCAAAAACGCACCGCTCGGGTCGCGAACGATTCGACCTAGGCCAATGGGATTTTCTTTGTGAAGCGTCCCGAGAAGACAATCAAACCCACCATCATCAAATCGCTGGAGTAAACGTCCAAGCGAAGCAGGTTGAACTAAGGGAGAATCTCCCGCCAAAATCAAAACGCGACCACCCGAGGTGGGCAACAGGTTTTTCGCCATCTGAACCGCATGGCCAGTTCCTAACTGCTCAGCCTGCAGGGCGAACTCAATACCCCCACGACCGCTCAATTCGGCTCGAACCATTTCAGCTTCGTAACCGACCACCAAAATCTTTCGATCAACGCCAACCTTCTCCAAGGCATCGACGACCCAATGAATCATGGGGCGTCCAAGGACCGGATAGAGAACTTTGGGAAGGCTCGACTTCATCCGCGTACCCTTCCCTGCCGCCAAGACGATCGCTGTGGTGTGTGCCATCATTCCCTAACTTTCTCACGAGCACTCGGTGAACGGTTTTCTGAATGGACTAACTAAGGTTTTCTGCACTGCAACTTAATCTGCCCTGGGTCTGAAGTAGATGGGCTACAGTCACCGAGTCGTAAGTACGCGAAAAACTCTTCGCAGCACAAAGACTTTGAAACAGTATGTCTGTAGGTCGCGTCAAAGATGATTGCATCAAAATTTCGAGGCGAAATCATCGGCAAATTGACTTAAAACCCAACAAATCCATGGTTTCAGTGACATTTTCGCTTAGTCGAGACCCACTGTTTGGCTACCTAATCGACTGTCGCGTCCATTATTGTCTGTAATCTCGTCGGCTTGCCAATAGCAAGCTCGCCCTTGCATGGGCAAAACCGGTTCGGTTTTACGGAGGGCTGGTCCTCCTAGCAAATAGTCCCCCCTGGCCAAATCTCCCTGTTCAACCCACCAATCGCGAGCCGTATCCCACAGTTCGTCTTCCCCTTCCCAGCAGATTTACTATGATACCGTTGACCCGAGAGGCGTAGGGGGTTAGCCTTTCCGAGGTTGATCCATGTCGAAGGATCAATGTCGAACCCCTATTTTTGTCCCAGTTGAAACAGAAGGCGTAGTACCCATGGCTGGCGTGGAACGCGATCGCGAACTTCGAAAACGTCGTCATCGTGCCAAGAAATTGGCGATTCTAGAAAAGAAGGCTGCTAAAGCTACCAAGGCTGAAAAGCCGCAAATCGCAGATAAACTGCGCCGCCTCACGCCAGGTGCCAGCATCCTAATCGAACGCTGGGGATTGAAGTCGTAATTACGACTCGTTCGCTCAACGACCACTCCTTCTCATGGTTCGCTCCGTTCAGTCGTAGGTGTGAACCTTTGCAAGTTGTGGTTTGGGACACTGGTTTCGAAACTCCTAGATAAAGCCTTAATTGACCCACATTTATGGCTTTATCTCCAAGAACCGAAAGAACAGTGGCGTACTCGCTGTCCTGTAAATGTAAACAGTAAACGCTCGAGCTAGATCTCGATCTGTACGCTGCCCATTTGTAACCTCCCAGCCTCGGCACGTTTGCTGATCAACTCGGGCTGTCGAATATTTTGTTCAAGTGAGTCAATGCAAACGGCTGCGTTTGAAATCGCAGCCGTTTGTTTTTTGTAGACGGTAACTCTAAGCTCGCGCGGCATGTTACCCAGACTCTAATCTCCGATCCCATAAAAAAGAGAGCATTCTTTCAGCGAGAAGGGCATCGGCGTTCAACTTGCGATGAGGTCTCTGCAGAGGGCTAGGATTGGCTAACAGGATTGGCTAATACGCCAAGCCAGCTCGAAGCACCCAAGCGTTTTCCAAGTCGAGTGTGTCGTTAGGATCGACAACATAGGTGATGTTGCGATCAAACACATAACCACCCTCGATAAAACCGATGCGTCTGCCGGTGCGAAGCAACTCGTTCTTGCCCCACTCAAAACCGACCATCACGCGCAGGTCGTTGATGTCGATTCGGTCGCTCGTACCATCGGTGCGTTCGATCGTCCATGAACCACCGCCGTAATATCCGCCGATGTACCACCACCAATCATTTTTACCAAGTGTGGTCATGTAACTAGAGAGCTTCGGTTCCGGGAAGAAAATATCCCAACGCGTGTTGGGGTTAGGTTGCCAGAGAACACCACCAGCTGGAATTAACTTAATTTGGTTTCGATCGGCATAGATCACACCGAGGCGAAACAGCATGGTCGGTGTGATACGAACTTTCGCCAACGCTTTTCCCATATAACGCCAGCTATCGCTGTTGAACGTATTGAAGTCAGTAAACGCCCCCACGCGAACACCAAGATCCGCTCCAATGATCTGGTTCGGATCGCTTTCCCAGCCAGCGTCGAGGAATGCTGAGTAGGCTAATGGCGGTAGGTCCGCTCCTGTGCTGCCGTTGGGACCGTCCCACACATGTAGGCCAAAAGATGGCAACAAATAAAGCGGCTGATTGGAGTTGAAAAAGTTGGGAATCTGAAAAGCAATCGATACATCGGTGTCGTTGATCCCCAAGCTATCGGGCGTGTCATCTCGAGTTATCCAAGCATGCCGAAATCGAGGACCAAGACAAAATCTCTGAGCATTCAAGTAAGACGATGTCGTGTCGGTAGGCCAACCGGTTGGGAATAGCGACTGAGGATTGGAGCTTGGGTAAGCGCCCGGAGGGTAAGATCCAGGCGGATACGCTCCAGGAGGGTAGGTGCCAGGAGGTCCCTGAGGATAAACGCTCGACGGATAACTCGGCGAACCATATTGTGGAACCGTATAAGGGTTGGCAGGATAAGCGCCAGGTGGATAGCCACCTGTAGAAAATGTGCCTGCCGGCACTGAACCTGCTGGCACTGAACCTGCTGGCCCTACGCCAGGAGGCGCAATACCTGGAGGTGCTGTACCTGGAGGTGCTGCTCCCGCTGGCATCATGCCCGGTGGAGCGACATTGGTACCGGTGGGATAGGAATTTGAAACAGGCGTTGTTCCATAGGGGTTGTAAGGATTGACCAACGGTGCGCCGTTAGGGGCTGTTGCTACGGGAACTGTTCCATAAGGACCTGTTGGGGTTGATCCGGCGAACCAATTTGAGAATGAGTTGGGAGGAAGTCCCAGCCAAGTGGCTAGTGTTTGCTGGTTTTGCAGAGCATTGGGATTGTAGGCAGCGCCAGCTTGGTACGGATCAAAGGTAGGAGCCGCTGTCGGAAAAGCAGTTCCACTCGGAACGGCCCCTGTGGGCATTGTCCCAGCCGGAAAACCACTGGAGGGAATTGTTCCCGCAGCAGGCGTTCCACTTGGGAATCCTGAATTAGGGTACGTTGAATTGGGCATCGCCGAACTTGGCGCGCTGAAGGTAGCTCCTGAAGGAACAGTTCCGATGGGAGCTGAACCTGTAGGAACTGAGCCTGGTGGAAAAGTTCCAGGAGGATAGGGGCTAACCGTTGATGAGGGGGTTGTGATCGGTCGAACCCCCGTCGGTGGCTGTGTGTAGCCTGGTGGTAACTGTGTCAGGTCACTCATCGGTACCGTGGATGGAAAACGAACGTCCTGAGCGTGGCCGATGACGCCAAGCAGCAGCAAGAGCAAAACGTTTGATATCCATCTGAGCGTAAAGCCCATTCTGCACTTCTCGCCTGAATCGGCGGTGCCTGGGTTCGTAAGTTCTGACCCCAAGATTCCGCAGTAACTACATAGTCTTCCTGAACGAAGATGCGAGAATTACAAAATCCCTTCCGCTAATGTCAAGATCGATGTGAGGGAGAGGCTGTCGGTCGAAGTCAGGGTGATTTGCTTTCCAGAGACGGATTAAAGCCTCGGTCGAGGCAATGCCGTGAAACGCCTTGCCGAACTTTTACCTTTGCTAGCTCATTCACCCTTAATCAGGTGAGTGGCCGCTTGATGGCCCTGTTCAGCAACAGTATCGCTGACAAAAGCAGCCAATTCTTCCAATGAAACAGATAGCTTTCTCAAAGCGACTGACATGAAGAAATCCAATGGTTAGCGTCACGTATTTTCACAAGCCCAGGCCGATTTCGAAAATCGATTCGCTATCGAGAAATCGATCGTTGGCTTCAAAAAGCGACTTAAGGGCCGCCTTATGAATTTTCATTTTCAGGCCGCCTACACCTATCGCTCCATAGCAGATTTTGTTTTCGCGCAGCTTGCCTGCGTCGAACACTTGGACATCCTCGATGCCCGAAGGGGGAACGGCATTGAGGTCAATGAGCAGTTTCAATTCGGGTAATTGCTTCCACTGACTGCTGGTCAGCAAGGTTACCCCAGCCGCTCCGCAAGCGATCACGCCATGACAGTCTTGAAGAACAGCAAGCATCTGTGAGCCATCGGTAGAACTGTGGGCTGAGAGACGTGTCAGCGTCGAGCCTGCTGCTTTCATGCTGTCAGCAATTTCATCCGCTGTAGCCTGTGCTCGTTGTTGATCTCGTGAGAAAAGTTTTACCGTCGCCCCCTGCTTCGCCAGTAGTTTGGCAACGATCGATCCGACAGGGCCGGTAGCTCCCAGAACGGCAAATGTGCTTCGCGATAAATCGATATTTCGGTGAGCTGTTACTACAGCCGCTGCTGCGGTGGTGTTGGAGCCGTTACCATCCAGCATCACTGAGACTCGCATCGGACCAAAAAAGGCGCTGCGGATTTTGTCGGCCAGTTGGCGACCGCTGGCTACATTGGAGCCTCCGATAAACACTGCCGTACTTCGCAAGTCATCCACCCCGCGTGTGAACATGCAGCCGTGCACTAAACCAACAACCTCATTTTCTTGAACTCCTCCATATTGCAACAGATGATCCACACCTGAATCGATTGCTACCACTGCATCGAAAGTACTTGGATGTGAATCGCAATCGAGTTGAACGAGGATCTTAGCTTTGGTTGAACTTTTAGTTTCGCTCGACATAGACCTCTAAGCCCCCATTGCTGAAAACTGATTAATGCTTGGAAGAGCAGAATTATCGAAATAATGAATGAAACAGATCACACGCTGTACATTGAAACAAAAGCCAGCAGAGAAACAATAGCCCGCCTGTTTTGACGTTCGTCTGAAAGGCTTGATGGACTCCGGAGGAAATCTGTTTTGGACGACTCGGCTCTTAATCATCAAGTCTTTCAAGCAGCCACGTTAAAACGTTTATTTAGGCGGACGAAGGTTGGCTCTACCTGTTTTGACCAGGCAGCCAACTCTTCGATCAAATATCGGGAATCAACCAATCAGAAGAGCATACAATGAATGTTGGCTAAGCCAGAGACCGTCTATAACCCTGGGCAAACTCGTCGGAATCAGCAGAGGCAGAGATGATTGACTCGATGTTTCTTTTCGAGCAAGTAATCACCAGAGCAACAGTGCAGCTGCGTGGTCTGCTGAAATCAAAAAAAACAGCGGGGATCTTGTGAAAGATCCCCGCGATTCGAGATTCAAAAGTCTTTAAGCTGCGAAGCAGCATTCAGGTAGCGACCATCGGTCGCTTGGCTTAAGAGCCCTTTGTTTAGAAGCCTTTGAATGGATGAGAAACCTGGTCTTTCTTGGCCAGCATTTCGTCGGCCGAAGGCTTAGCCTTCATGGCATTAGCAATGGCGTCCTTGGTCGCTTCGTAGTTGTACTTGTAGATCTTGGCATTGTCTTCAGCGGCTGGGTGAATGAAAACACCGCAAACGATGACTAGGTTTTCAGCCTGATCCTTAGGAATAATTCCTTCTTTGACAGCGTCAGCAACAGCGGTTGCAACGGCAGCCTGTGCAGGGCCAAACATTTGAACAGCCTGCTTCATGCCCTTGATGGTGACTTTAGTGATCATCACGGTGGATGGCTTCACTGCGACGTTTGGTGTCAAAACAGCCAATAGGTTCGTGTGACCGCTACTCTGATTGGCCAAAGCATTGGCAAACGCGATACCAACAGGACCCGACTTGTCACCGATCATCAAGTCGATATGAGCGATTTCGTTTCCATCTCCAACCAGCGATTCACCGACATAAAGCGACATGGTAGCGCACCTTTCTACTAAGAGCATCAATCAATAGGGAACTTCGTTTTGAACTGAGATCGCCAACATAGAGCATGGCAAGCAAGTGCCGCGCGATCGAAGTCGAGAGGTTACCAAAAGTCTACGTGAATGCAACCAGTCACCGATTGGCATGCCAGTTGCTTTCCATGGGTTAACCATGGGTCAAATTCACTGAAGGGATCGCTCGGTAACACCCAGTTCAGGGAGTTGAGCGACCGAACGGTGATGGCTCGGGAGAAGTACGGCGATAGTCGAGCAGGTAGAAGGCAGTTAGGAAAAAACAGCAACAGTTGCCAATCACGAGGGAAATAACGCGAAAGAAACAGAGTTGAGCCAAACTAGGATATCGGTTTCTACATGGAATTTGACTGCACAGGTGTCGGAGTAAAGGGTCGGCCCCCCTCCCACCCACCACTAAAGTTCCAAAGTAACGGTCGGAAACCGAAAAATGGCTTCTATCTCGCTAGCGATCCAGAAAATTCAGTTGGAGTTTCGCGACTTCATGACTATTCTGAATTGTGGTAGGTTTTTCGCGAACCCCGCTTTTCGGCTTCTCGACCAGTAATTTGGTCCGGAAAAGAAGGCGGAATGTGGTGTTTTTCCGAGCGAATACCGCTTGCTATCCCGGATCTTGCCCTGTTTTTTACCTTATCAAAAGGTTTCCTCGGTTCGGAAACCATGGGGTCGGTTCCAGAGAGCATTAGAGATTTTCAAGGGTGTTCAGAATGTCTACACGATTGTTGCGTTTCGGTACGACTGTCTGCCTGTTTTGGTGCTTGGGCGCCACCACGCTGGTGATGGCGGAAGAAAAAACTAAAAAAGTTTCGTCGCGGACTAAATCGGAAGTCCCAGCTGAAACCATCGACTTGTTTGAGGGCATGGAAAGCGGTCAACTTGAAGTCCGTTTTCTTCCAAAAGACGCCACTCAAGCAACCATTGTGATTAATAACAAGACAAAGAAACCACTCGATATTCGGTTGCCTGATGCCTTCGGTGGAGTCCCAGTTCTTGCTCAGTTCGGTGGAATGGGCATGGGTGGAATGGGCGGCATGGGAGGTATGGGCGGCGGCATGGGCGGCATGGGTGGTGGTGGTATGGGAGGAATGGGTGGCGGCATGGGAGGCATGGGCGGCGGTCAAGGGATGGGCGGCGGCATGGGTGGTATGGGAGGCATGGGCGGCATGGGTGGTATGGGAGGCATGGGAGGCATGGGAGGCATGGGAGGTGGTGGAATGATGGGTGGCATGATGCGTGTGGAAGCTGAAAAGGTCCACAAGCTGAAAGTTCCCACCGTCTGCCTCGAACACGGTAAGCCTGACCCAACCCCACGCATGAAATACAAACTCGTTCGTATCGAGCAAGTTAATGCTGACCCTCGAGTTCGAGAACTCTGCAAATTGCTTGGCTACGGCAAAATCCCACAGAACACTGCACAGGCAGCCGCTTGGCACCTCGCAAACGGTATGTCTTGGCAAGAATTGGCCGCCATGGATCGATTCGTTTCCCAGTTCGGTGGTGGTGAGAAGTGGTTCTCGCCTTACGAACTACAGAACGCTTTAGGGCTCGTTAACATCGCGACTCAAAACGCAGCAAAGGCTACCAAAAGCGAAGCTGAGTACAGCAAAGGTCGAGAAGGTTATAAGAGTTCCTACAACGGAGCTTCGCAAGGAACCAAGAGTGGCGAGGGTGAAAAGGCTTCTGACGCTTCGTCGGCTCCCTAGTCTGTAAATCGGACACTCGCAGAGAATCGCGACAATCGGTAGACGATGGACAAGATAGAAAAGCCAACCAACTCGGTTGGCTTTTTTGTTTTGTACTCGCTCCAGCCCTTGGCTCAATGACCTAATCAATCCGAAAGGATCCAAAAAAGGATTTAGGTCACTGAGTCGGAGAATCATTTATGAATTCTTTAAGCGTCTGATACCGTTAGAGTCTTCTTGAAAAAGCTCTTCAAAGCTTTCACAGAAGTTCTCGAAGAATTCACTGCTCGCATCCACTGCCATAGAATTCATGGAATCAGCGGAGTCAGCTTGCGAGCTATGGTGACCGAAGTCGCTACCGGTATCTGTTTGAATCGCATCTTCCATCAATAGTAGCCAGCGCAAATCGGCACTACGTCGGTTAAGCTCTTCTTGCCGTACGGCATGTTCCCGTTGCTGTTGTCGCAGAAGCATCTTTTCCTCATGAGCCCACAGACGAAACTTGCGTTCGTCCATCGCCAACTGTGCAGCACGACGGTTCAGTAATTGCTCGCGGCGTTCTACTTCGTAGAGTCGCTTTTCCAAGATCTCCGCAATATTTTCGGCATGCAAAACGTGCCAAGAGGATTCGCTGGAAGTATTGCAGCCTCGCTCAGACGGAAGTGGTTTGTCAGGCTGCTCATGAGGAGGGCTCGGTTGGCTCGGTAGGTGCTGAGCGTTCGAGTTGGGATGCGCAAATGCAAGCGCTTGAGGGTCAGCAGCGGCACGGTCATTTTGCGAGGGGCTTTCACTTTCCGGCGTTAGCAGTCGTTTCCTTGCAGGGGAACTCAAGGGAATACGGGGCGACCGAGTTGACCGTTCGGCAACTGTGTGAGGTGGCTCCGATGTTGAGTGAGCCGCATCGACTCGAAAGAGAGCCTTGGCTGAGTTCTCGGTCGTACCAGGGGAATCGGGGTTGGGAGCGGTTCCGGGAATGATCCAAGGGGAACCCGATCTTAGGTTTTGCGAAGTTTCTGAGGTCGACGATGCCATAACCAGTTGCCCTGCTTCGGACTACCGGCATCCATGCCGACAAACAAACACCTGAGCCCTGAATCATCTTCTTGATTCGGTAAAGGGCTCAAAATTTCACTGCGTATTAAGAGCCCAGCGCTATCTGGTATCGTTGTCGGCTTGCCAACGCTTCAACTACAAATGGCTGTCGAAATTTTGAGGCTAATGGGAAATATTTAGCAGGAATTTAATAACTCTACCGTTTTTGCGGGGTAAATCGGGCAAGCGACGGCGGGTCGGGCTTTTGGTAGGTTAGCTGACTGAAAAGCTGTTCCCGGATCTATCCCGGCATTATCCCCTCCGAAGATGAGTTCCGAGGTCTGATTCGTCCAGATTGTTGGATTGGATTGTTGGCCGTTTACAAGGCATCGGTTACGATCTTCTACAGATTGTTGCAGGAGAATAAGCCTGCAGATGCAACGGTTTTATCACGGGTCGCTTATTGGGAATTTGAATTGTGACCGATCAGCAGAATCAGCCTATTGCGGATTCAAGCGTCCCAGATGCTCAGGTCGAATCATCGGTGGTGCACGCCGCGAGAAACCCTCGAGCTGTGGTGGTAACCAAGGCGCACAGCGGTTCAAAGCCACTTGGAAAGTTGCAGCATTTGATTGCTCAAGAATCGTTTCGCCCCAATGTTCATGCTGAACTGGAACTCGAAACCGCTGCAATCACCATCGAAAATCTTTCTCTATGGTACGGGAAGAAACAAGCGTTATTTGATGTGACCTTGAATATCCCGAAAGGAAAAGTCACGGCATTGATCGGTCCGAGCGGCTGTGGAAAATCCACCCTGCTGCGCAGCGTCAACCGGATGAATGATTTAAATCCTGCGGTTGCGATCAAGGGGGATATTCGCTTAGGAGAGAAGTCGATCTTTGATCGATCGATCGACGTGACGGAACTCCGCAAGCGACTCGGTATGGTTTTTCAAAAACCGAATCCATTCCCGAGAAGTATTTTCGATAACATCGTTTATCCCTTGAGAATTGAGGGAATTCGCGATAAAGCGTTACTGCGGCAAGTATGCGAACAAAGCCTTAAGTCAGCCGCTCTGTGGGATGAAGTTAAGGATCGCCTGCACGACAATGGACTGGGACTTTCTGGTGGTCAGCAGCAACGGCTCTGCATTGCCCGCGCGATCGCCGCCGCTCCTGAAGTTCTGTTGCTGGATGAACCATGTTCAGCTTTGGATCCAATCGCAACTTCCAAGATCGAAGACCTGATCGATGTTTTGCGAGGTGACTTTACGGTTCTGATCGTGACGCACAACATGCAGCAAGCCGCTCGCATTAGCGATTACACGGCCTTCATGTATCTTGGCCGTGTGATTGAGTACGGTTTAACTTCCAAAATCTTCACCAAACCGAATCTAGTCGAAACAGAAGATTACGTTACCGGGCGATTTGGTTAATGATCGTTCCGGAGAGTTCATAAGTCGGACTCTCACCTGTTGGCTAGCGGGCTCCCGATGTGTTGTCGATTGCGACTTTCTTTGGCCGTTTCTTGGGAAGCTTGTGGGGCGGATGAAAACGGTTCGTGAATGAAATCTTTCCTGGCAATCAAGACTCTGCCAGGCTGGCGACAGAATTTTGCCCCGCTAATCGATGCCGTTTCGACCGTTTTAACTCATTAAAAACCCCTACCGCATCCGATAAACCGTTACAAATTCAAATCTTGACTAACTTGGTAATATAAGTCAGAATTCCCTCCTGGGATTTAGTGGTTTTCAGCGATGAGTGGCATAACCTTGACGTTATCAGGTCAAAAATCGGTAGATGAAAGAACCTCGGAGTCCAAGGAGACTGCTCTGCGAGGTGAGGGGACGGCGGCGACGAGAGAGAATCCGTCGCTTCAGGAGATTGGGGGGAGTGCCGTGGCTGAGCCACCGCTGTTCCCGACAGCTGAGTTAATGGCAGAGATGTCGGAAGCGAGTGCCAGGCTGGAAAAGGCTGAGCCGATCGAAATTTTGAAATGGGCGGTCGAGCGATTCGCTCCTCGCTTCACGATGGCGACCGCGTTTGGGCCTGAGGGAATGGTACTGATTCATTGGCTCTCCAAGATTGCCCCTCAGACACCAGTCTTCAATCTCGATACTGGTTATCAGTTTCCTGAAACACTCGAACTACGCGAGAAAGTCAAACGCCGTTACGGAATTGAAGTTGAACTTAAAAAACCGGAGCATACGGTCGTCGAATACGAGAGGCTCAACGGTGGTCCGGTGTATAAGTCAGAGCCCAATCGCTGCTGCAACGATCGCAAAATCAAAGTGCTTAAGCAGGCAGCTCGCGGCTGGTACGCTTGGGCCAGTGCGATTCGAAGGGACCAGAGTCCCGATCGAGCTCAAGCGGCGATCGTCGAATGGGACAAGAAGTTTCATTTGGTAAAGATTAGTCCGTTAGCTAACTGGACTAAGAAGCAAGTCTGGAATTTGATCGTTCAGGAGGAAATTCCCTATAACCCGCTTCACGATCAAGGGTATACGAGCATTGGTTGTTGGCCTTGCACCCGCGCAGTCTTGGCTGGTGAAGATGACAGAGCGGGAAGATGGAGTGGATTTGCCAAGACCGAGTGTGGTCTTCATTCCCGTGACTCGTGATGCCATCGATAGAGACGGAATTGTTTTCGAATCGACATGATTTGGGTCTGGATATCTAAGTGGTGCAAAGTTCGACCTAGTCGCAGTACTGAATCCGTCTTTCGGCAAAGAAAACCAAAACACAGCGTAACGTAGAGAGATGATTTGTGCAGATACCAGCCCGAGCTCATTATGCTGTTCTTGCGATGTTGGAGTTAGCTAAGAGACAAGCATCGCTCAAGCCCGTAGCGCTTCGCGAAATTGTTGATACTGAGCAAATCCCGATGCCTTTCTTGGTGCAAATTCTTCAGCAGTTGCGAACCGCCGGTATTGTTACTAGCCTTCGTGGTTCCAGTGGTGGTTATCGCTTGCTTCGGCCCGCATCGGAGATTTCATTGCTGGAGATCGTCGAAGCGGTGTGTCCCGGTTTGATTGCATCGGAGCCAGTTGTCGAAGTCGATTCGGTGGCTGGATCGGTGGTACGTGACGTGTGGAGACAACTGGCTGTTCAGCAGCGCGAACTCTTGCAACAATTGACACTCACGGATCTTCTCGAGCGAACGAAGTTCGCTGCTGAAGCCATGTTTTATATCTGATTAGTTTCGCGTATGTAGCTGATGAATGCAGCCGATGCGATGGCGGTTGATTGTGATGATCCGTCGCGGTTTCTTGTTAGTTGCGGTGCGATGATGAAAAAGCGAGTGTTTGTTGGCCGTCGTATTCCTCAGTCCGCCATCGATCGACTTATTGCAAATTGCGATGTAGAGATTTGGCCCGATGAGTTACCTCCACCGCGCGATATTTTGCTTCAAAAAGTAAGTGGCTGCGATGGTATCTTGAGCATGCTCAGTGATCGCATGGATGGAGAACTGATGGATGTGGCTGGCCCACAGCTTAAAGTGATCAGCAATTACGCAGTAGGTTATAATAACATCGATGTTGCTGCGGCGACGAAGCGGGGTATTCAAGTTGGCAACACACCAGGCGTCTTGAGCGAAGCGACGGCTGATATTGGAGTTGCCTTGGTGCTTGCTACGGCGCGAAGAATACCTGAGGGGATCGATGAAGTACGTCAACTGAAATGGAAGACATGGAGTCCTACAGCGATGCTAGGTCTCGATCTGCTCGGTAAGACGGTGGGTGTCGTGGGAATGGGGAGAATAGGTTTGGCGTTCGCTCGCCGACTTCACTTCGGTTGGCAAATGAAGGTCGTCTACACCAGTCGCTCGCCGAAGCCTGATGTTGAGTCGGAGTTGTCTGCACAGCGTCTGGAGTTGGGGCAGCTGCTAGAGCAGTCGGATATTGTCAGTCTGCATGCGGACTACAATCCCACGACACATCATCTGATCAACGCTTCGACACTGCAGAGAATGAAACCTTCGGCGATACTCATCAACACCGCTCGAGGAGGTTTGGTCGATCAAGAAGCTTTATTCGATGCTTTGAATCAAGGAACGATTTGGGGGGCCGGGTTAGATGTCACCGATCCGGAGCCATTGCCGGATGTAAGTCCCCTGCGAACACTTCCAAGATGTGTAATCCTGCCGCATATCGGAAGTTCTACCTATCAGACTCGTCAAGCCATGGCGGACATTGCAGTCGATAACGTTCTAGCGGGCCTGTCTGGACAACCCTTGCCACATCGCGTTAGCTGAATCTCGTGAAAGATCGATCGCTACCTTGAACTGACGGTGACCGGAATATCCGTCAAGGAGAAACTCTCCGGTAGCGGTGCGATCTTGGACGCATTCTCGTCATTGACATACCGCGAGGGTTTAGTTCTCCTTTCAGAGACTTGCGGAACGTAAATGCTGAGCGAATCTGCTTGGCTATCCGGTACGCTGTTGCTATTGCCCTCCGAGCTTTGTTCCGTTTTCAGAGGCTCTGGGGCGTTGGTGTTAAACGAAAAAGTGCCAGGCGATGACTGCGCTAATTGCGCGGCCATAGCGAGTTGTTCAGATCCACTTACGCCACTGGGAAGGTCGAGGTCGCGATAGAGTCCCAACACAAACTGCCGAAGTCGATTGAACTCTGTTGCGCTTTCCATCCAATAGTCGTTCTGACGAAAGACCAGCGGAGGAATTTTTTCACCATTAGCTAGGCCTTGAATACTTTTGCGTAATCGCACCATGGGACCGGCGAAACGATTGCTGACCAGTAACGCATCTCGCAGAAAAAGTGGAACTAGTACAGTTGCTGAAATCAGAATCGGTATCTGCCGAATCAATCCAGTCGTCAATGCATCGCTGAAACTTTTTTCTGGGATCGCCTGAATCAGGATAATAAAAAGGTTGAGGCAAATCGTAAATGCGATGAACATCGCCCAGTGTAGGGCCAATCGTTTTCCCAGGGCATACTGGATCTCTCGGTCAGCCACTGATTTTCTGCGATGACGATTGTTCTTCGACTGTTTCATTGATGATGAAACCTAACAAGGTTCAATGTGTGTTAGTGAATTCAAAAAGACAGTGCAGTCCATTGACAACAAATCCTCAGGGTTTGTTGTCATGGAAAGACTTAGCCGACTTAATGTCTTGCTTGAACCGTAGCCCGATTCGGTAGGCGGGGTCTGAGGCAGTCGCAGTTTTCCAGTGCGTTGTATCCACAACGAAACGCTACAAGCGGAATAACCGTTCTGATTGGAACTCTGTTGAAAGGCCGTTTGAGAGGAAAAGTTATCCCACACCGAGGAACCGCATCGTCTCTGAGGAGTAAAGAGAGGTCCACGCTGTGAGGACTTGATTACCTGTTGCCTGGTGGTCGATTTGCGAGAATGGATTCAGACACCATCGTTACGAGATGTCAGGCTTGAAGCCCCTTCGGAGGGATGTTCAAGATTTCGTCAAGCTCGCCGGTAGTAGCTGCGTCACTCGGCTGGGGCAGTTGGCTGGGGCAGTTGGTTGGGGCAGTTGATTGAGAAAGCTAAGCTAGTGGCTTAATGGAGTGTTAACGTGACTCGGATATACGCTTGTCGCTACCAAACAAACCTGTGGTCCATGGTCGGCATGATTGTTTGGTTAATCGGTCAGCCCGCCTTGGCTCAGTATCAATATGCAGCATTGCCTCCTGAGGTTCAGTGTGCCACAAAGCCATTTGCTAATGCGGGGCGTTTGCTCAATGAGGCAGGGAGGTTTTGGGGGGTGGGTTACAGCGAAGGTTATCATGCTTGCCCCTCTTGCCCATCCGGGACTTGTTCGACACATGGCAAGCATCAGCATGCATATCCGCAGTTGTTAACCCATTTACATCCTAAGTTCCATGGCAAGAACATTGTGGGCAGCAACGCACCTGCTTGCTCGCAGTGTGGCAACGCATCGGGTCTGGGGCATCACGGCTGCAGAGGTTCCTGCGGCAGTTTTGGCAAGGATTCATGCCAGGCCAATTGCGGACATCATTCTCCGGGCTTGGATCACTTGGGTTCCGCTTCGCCATTTTTCTGGCGTTCGAATGTTCGGTATTTTCATCCTGGTGTAGCGATTCCATCGAGTGCCCCTTCAGCAACTGACGGGCATGCGATACCGATCGGAAACGTTTCGGAAGGCTACATCCCAAATCATATGGCAAGCCCTTCTGATCGGGGACCGTCAGGAAATGCGACGAATCCCTGGCAGCGCGCTCAACCCTTACCACAGGCAGCGGACGAAGTTTTTCGCGAATTGCCCTTAACCCCTGCACCTACTCTTGGAAAACCGAGACTTCCTCGGGCAGCCATTCAGCCATCGGGCCCATTAGTACCACCTGCTTCTGGAGCGGTGCAGACGGTTCGTCCTAATCCTGTACCCGCAATACGCTTGCCGGCTGAGCAACTTCCCAACCAACTCATTCCCGATCCAAGCGGAGTTTCCGGAGATGTTCGTCCTCAGGCCACCAATCCGATTCCCCGGGCACCCCTTCCTGCTAAAGAGTTAAGCGATACCTCAGAAAACTTACTCGATGAAGGAGAAGGTAAAACCGAGGTTAAGCCAAAAGAAATCTCTCTTCTGGAGTCGTCTGGAGAGGCCGCTGAGGGTGACCGTCCGGCGGAAGTTTCTACGGATGATTTGCTTCTGGAAGATACCAAAAAACAGAATCCGTCGGTTCCTGCTCCCCAAGCGGCCCCTGCTCCCCCTGCACCAGTGAAATCCCCCGAGGTAAAACCCTCGAAAGATTCCGAGAAGATTCCAGCCGAAGAGGATTTGTTGTCGCGGCGTCGAAATATCATTCGACAGCCCACGAGAAGATAGCGGTTTTCAGTGAGCGAGCACTCTCTTGAGTCATCGGGGCGTTATTTGGCCCAACAATTCGCTTAAGGAACCCCTTGACGACCTTGAAGAATTTAGCAATTGAGACACAATTCTAGGCATGAACGAGAGTGATTCTCGGTTTCCAAAACCAATTTATCACTTGATATACCGGTAAGGCACACTTCGTAAACTAAGGAAGATTCGATATGGCGACACAGCGTAGCTTGGTCCTTCTCAAACCTGACTGCATTGAACGACGTTTGATGGGGCAGATTATTTCTAGGTTCGAGAATAAGGGGCTGTCCATCGTCGCGATGAAGATGTTGCGAGTCACCCCTGAATTATCGCAAAAACACTACGCTGAGCATGTATCCAAACCGTTTTACAAGAGCCTTGAAACTTTTATTACGTCGGCACCGGTAGTCGCTCTCGCGATTGAAGGGCCGGATGTAATTCGAGTCATTCGAGAAATGCTCGGCGCTACCAATGGACTCAATGCGGCTCCTGGTACTATCCGTGGGGAGTTCAGCTCGAGCCGTCAAATGAACCTTGTTCACGCTTCGGATAGTCCGGAAAGTGCAGAGCGTGAACTTGGTCTTTATTTCAAGGCAGAAGATTTTTGTCCTGCGAAGTTGGCTTTGGCCGACATCATTCGCGCTCCCGAAGAAAACTAATCCTTTCGGTAGCACAAAAGACAATGTGCTAACAGAAGTTTTTTCTGGCATCACAATCCTCGCTTTCTTTCTGAAGATCGCGAGGATTTTTTTCTTGGTACAACTTATTTTCGAGTCTCGACCCCTTTGCGACGCTTAGGAAATAACGTTTGGCAGATCTCGCACTTGGTGCCATCACAGCCTCTTGCTGTGCAGTGCTCCCGTCCGTAGAAAATGATCTGCAGATGAAGTCGGTTCCAACTCTCTTTAGGAAAAAGTTTCCGAAGATCCATCTCGGTTTGCAGAACGTTTTTGCCGTTGGTCAATTTCCATCGCTGTGCTAAGCGATGGATGTGAGTGTCAACTGGAAAAGCAGGTTCGCCAAAAGCTTGGCTGATTACGACACTCGCCGTTTTTCGACCTACGCCAGGAAGTGTCTGTAGTGCTTCGAAATCTTTAGGGACCTTGCCTTGGTAATCACGAACGAGAATTTCAGATAGTTCCCTAATCGCTTTCGACTTCTGTGGCGATAGCCCACAAGGTCGGATGATGGCTTGGATTTTCGCTACCGGTTGCTTTGCCATCGCTTCGGGTGTTGAGGCCAGTTTCCAGAGCGAGGGGGTCACGCGGTTGACCATCTTGTCGGTACACTGCGCGCTCAATAGAACTGCGATGAGAAACGTATAAGGATCTACGTGATCCAATGGCACAGGAGGGTCTGGGTAAAGTTGATTGAGTCGCTCGGCAATATAGTCTGCCCGCTCTTGTCGATTCATAGAGACTCCATGTTGATTCGAAAATCGTCGGCACTTCGATAGTGTGATGATCAGGATGAGTCGTTACCAGCCCGTGATCGGTATCTGCATGATTCTATGATTTTGGAAAGTGCCGAAGTTTATGGGGAAATAGCCCAGAAGCTTGGGTTGGTTCAGCAATTTTCGCCGATTCGATAGTCTCCATGCTCCGCTACATGGGGTTGGCGTTGTTGAGGGATTTCCCCGGGTAGATGTTGAAATCTATCGATCGACTAAAGTATCATCCAAATCCAGATGGCCTTAACGCTTTGCTTTCCTTGTATTGGACGAGGCCATCGCCCGCCTTTATTGATGTTTCTCTTCGAGACAACGCCTCTCATTTATGGTCAGGAGCTTGAATCATGACACGTAACAACCGTCGTGTTTTTCTAGAGCAGTCGATGTTGGCCTCCGCTTCCGCGTGGGCTATAGCACAGGGAGCCACAACAGTCGTTGCGAAAGAAGCTCCCAAAAAGGTCTCACCCAATGAGAGAATCTCTGTCGCAGTTATCGGTGTCAACGGTCGAGGTGGTAGTCATCTCGCTGGTTTCGGGGAAAATAGTTCTACCGAAGTGACTCATATTTGCGATGCGGATGAAGCAGTTGGGCAGCGACGCTGTGAAGAGTATGCCTCCAAGCATGGTGGAAAGCGTCCCGTCTTTGTTCAAGACATCCGCAAGCTGCTGGAAATTCCTGAGATTGATGTTGTGTCGATCGCGACGCCAAATCATTGGCACGCCCTCGGTGCGATTTGGGGTGTTCAAGCTGGCAAGCACGTCTATGTAGAAAAGCCGGTAAGTCACAACGTAAGCGAAGGTCGCCGTGTCGTTCAGGCAGCTCGCAAACATAACAAGATCGTACAGACAGGAACGCAGTCGCGATCTGCCCAAGGTATGCAGGAAGCGATTGCCTTTGTGCATAGCGGTGGAATTGGAAAAGTACAAGTTGCGCGAGGGCTCTGCTACAAGCGTCGACCATCAATCGGACCGGCAGGCACTTACGATCCACCAAAGACAGTGGATTACAACTTGTGGCTTGGCCCAGCTCCCGAATCTAAGTTAACCCGTCCTAATTTTCACTACGATTGGCATTGGCAATATTCCTACGGCAATGGCGACTTGGGTAATCAAGGGATTCATCAAATGGATCTTTGCCGTTGGGCCTTGGGAAAAAATACTTTGCCGACCCGAACTCTCAGCTACGGTGGACGTTTTGGTTACACCGATGCGGGTGAGACTGCGAACACTCAAGTTGTCGTCCATGATTATGGTGACCAGCAATGCGTGTTCGAAGTGCGAGGCTTACCGACTCCCGCTTTGAAAGGCGCCAGCGTTGGTATCATTGTCGAAGGAAGTGAAGGTTATGTAGTGATGACAAGCTATTCAGCCGGTCAAGCGTTCGACAAATCAGGGAAGGTCATCAAGGAGTTCAAAGGTAGTGAAGAAAGTCACTACGCGAATTTCTTAACTGCCGTGAAGAGCGGAAACTATAAGGACCTCAATGCGGATATCGAAGAGGGGCATCTTTCGAGCGCTTTGTGTCATCTTGGGAATATATCCTTAGTGCTGGGCGATAACGTTCCAGCATCGGCGTTAAAGGATCGTTTATCGCAGCAATGGAAAGCGGATCACATTGAAGAAACGCTTTCTCGAGTGATGGAGCATCTCGCAGAAAATAAAGTGGCTACCGATTCATTGTCAGTACAACTTGGCAAGACGCTGCAAATCGATCCTGCCAAGGAAGTCTTTGTCGACAATCCAGAAGCCGACCGTTTGCTCACTCGCGAATACCGCGCTCCTTTCGTTGTACCAAAAGAAGTTTAAGAGCTTCGGCGTTTTCAAACCGAAATCGAAGTGTTGGATACGATTCAAAGTTTCTCTGACGCGTAGTAGGTCTTCTAGATAATCCTACTACGCGTCTTCGTTTTTGGTGTCCCATTTCACCCGAAATGGATCTTGCGGAGATATTTCTCATCAAGCTTTCAATCAGAAGCGAGAAGTTCCGTTGACTTAGGCGATGGTGAGCGCAATTGCCACGCGTGCCACTTCGAAATAGCAGGGACACTTTCAGATATCTTTGTAGGGAGGTTCTTCGCCACGCAGTTCTGCTAGTGCGTTTCCCGCAGCCCGTTGCTCAGCCTCTTTCTTGTTGCGTCCCCAAGCGGGTGAGAAGCGTCGTGAGTCGATCTCAGCACACATCAAAAAGATTTTGCTGTGGTCCGGTCCACGTTCGTCAAGCAGTTTGTAGGTCGGAGTCTTACTGAAATCTCGCTGTGCTTTTTGTTGCAACGCAGATTTGTAATTGCCTCCCATTTGCCCTTCAATCGCTAATTGAATTTCTGCTTCCATCGTGCGATAGATAAAATTCCTGGCTGCCTCAGTACCGCCATCGAGATAGATCGCTGCAATCAACGCTTCGAAGACGTCGGATAACAGCGATTTGGGAACACCAGTGCCTGTGGTCATTCCCTTGCCGACAATAAGGCACTGCTCAAGTCCTAGATTACGACTCACTTTAGCACAGCAACGTCGACTGACCACCACCGATTTGACCTTCGTCAGTTCCCCTTCCAAATACTCGGGATGATTGTGAAAGAGCAACTCGCAAATCGCTGCTCCTAGAATCGAGTCCCCGAGAAATTCGAGACGCTCATTGGACGATAATCGAGTTGAGGCACCTGAGGCATGAGTTAAGGCCGACAGCAGAAGGTCGCGCGACTTGAAGCGATAACCGATCGCCTCTTCACACAATGCCATTTTTTCTTCGACTGAGAGATTAGCAGCAACGCTTTCCGGTTGATTCATGAGGATCACAGTGGTATCCGGGAGCGAGGAAGGAAACCGCATGACTCCTCCCCGCTGGAGGTGCAACCGATCGCCTTCCACAATCCCGTAGCTAGTAATGCCCGCTAATCGCTGTCGATTTCCTAAGCGGAGGTGCGTGGGCGGCTTTTCGCAAACTGCGGAGGAAAAACCAGGGCCCAAACTCCAGCCATGAAACTCCCGGAATCAGACGTCGATACAAGCGAACGAATGCTCAAAGATTGACTACAACTTACGGATTGGCAACCACCCTCTCAAGAAAAGTGGCAGAACGGATCGTTTTGAGGGGTACAAGGGGGGATAGAAATTAAAAAGAAACCAAGGAAAAAAGGGAGTTCTTAAGCCGATAAGAAAGTTAGAGCGGGAAATGGTTTTGTGGGAAAAATCGTTAATTAACAATGATTTTTACAAATCTCCCCGCTCCTTTGGGCTTGTTAAAAGCGGTTGGCTACCCTGAATTTTCTCCCGGTCACTGAGCTTCCGGAAGCAACTATGATGCCAGTACCTGAACTCCTTGTCACCGGCACTGCGCTGACCCTGCTAGGCTGGTCTGGTTGGCAGGTGGCTGAAACGGTGTGGGAGTCTTGGTCGCAAGCATCTTTATGCAAAGGGCGGCAACTGGAACATGCTCGGATTGCTTCGAGCAAAATTGAGCAAGCTAGGCTCGATGGAGCTCTCAAGAGCGTTTCCAATGCGGCTAGCCGCTGGCGACAGATGGTGATCGCCGAAATGGTGGACGAGTCCAGCGATTGCCGCTCTTTTTATTTGGAAGATGTATCTGGCGAATCGCTGCCAAGTTTCTTGCCAGGTCAGCATCTCCTTATTCAGTTACCCATCGACAAACATGGTCGTCGACCGCTTCGCTGCTACTCTTTGTCCGATGCGCCCGATTCGCGTTACTGGAGATTGACCATTAAACGCGTCGCCCTTGGGGATCAGGGGGTAGATCGATCTCGCAATGGCCTGAGCGATTACCTTCACGGTGAATTGAGACCGGGAGACAGTGTCCTTGTCCGTGGTCCTCAAGGTCACTTTCATATCGATCCGCAATTCGAAGGACCATTGGTGCTTCTGGCTGCAGGGATTGGTATCACGCCGATGATAAGTATCGCTCGATGGTCGCTGATGGTACGCCCCGGACGTCCAATTCATTTGTTCTACCAAGTTCGGAATTCCGCTCAGCATCCCTTTGCCACAACTCTAAATCGCTGGAAACAGCAGCGTCATGAATTTAAGGTCACCACTTTCTACAGTCGGCCCAATCAAGACGAAATCCAAGGGATTCATTTTGACGAAATAGGTCGCTTTAGCTGTGACAGCTTGAGCGATAAATTCCCCTCAACTCAAAGCAAGTTTTATCTTTGTGGACCCAACGAATGGATGATCGAGCAGCAAAATCAACTGCTCGCATTGGGGATCGCTCAGGATGATGTTGCTTGGGAATCCTTCGGTGGTTTACCGAGCGGTTCGACGTCCGATAAGGTGGTTGAGGAAAACATTAGAGAACGGACGATACGATTTAACTCAAGCGATAAAACAGTCTTGTGGTCCAGCGAACATAAGTCCTTGCTCGAATTGGCGGAAAGCCAAGATATCGCCGTTGATTCCGGTTGCCGCTCCGGTGCCTGCGGAGCGTGTGTTGTTAAAAAGATTTGTGGTAAAGTTCGGTACACGAATTCGCCCGGTCACCCGGTGGGCCAAGACGAAATTCTTCTATGTGTCGCTGTACCGGAAGAGAATGTCGAATTGGAGCTTTAGCGATCTATCAAATCGCAATGAGCTTCTCTCCTCATAATCGATACAATCGTAAAAAAGGCTATCAGTGCCCTATCGTAACCTGAGGATGTGCTTGGCTGACTACCTGCCTGGTAATCTGTGAGCTAATAAAAAGATAGAAATCAATGAAGGGATGAGTTTCGATTCACCCTCGGTTTTTGTTCTTTTTAATCGCCGAGATCGCACCGCTATGATGCCGCAAAAGAAAAGATTTCCACGCCTCGCTTCTTTGCTTGGATGCTTGGCAAGCATCGCACTTATCGCAATCTGTAGCGGCTTTACTCCCAATGATTCGACTCGCGAGGATCCTCGCAATCAATCTTTGGAGGTGCACCTAGATCCGCATCAAGTAGTCGGCTACGAAGCATGCTCGAAATGTCACACAGCGGAAATTGAAACCTGGAAGAAGACTCCCCATTCCCAAACGTTTCTAACGCTCCATCGCAATCCCGAAGCGAAGAAGATCGCTGAGCGCCTGGGCATTCAATCTTTTAAATCGGATTCGCGTTGCATTCAGTGCCATTACACGATGCAGCATCAAGAAGGCAGGCTAGAAGCAGTCTCTGGAATTTCTTGCGAATCCTGCCATGGTGCCGCCAAAAATTGGGTCAACGTTCACTACGACTATGGAGGAGCAAATGTTACTCGCGAACAGGAATCGCCAGCACATCGTTTGCAAAGACTGCGGGACAGCATCTCCCAAGGGATGAGAAACCCAATCAATGTCTATCTTTTGGCCCAGAGTTGCTACCGCTGCCACACGGTACCTGATGAAGAGCTGGTTAATGTCGGAGGACATAAAGCGGGAAGTCTTGACTTTGAAATAGTCTCTTGGTCTCAGGGCTTGGTACGTCATAACTTCGTTCGCAGTAACGGTCAAACGAATGATCCTTCCTCAAAAGAGCGATTGCGGCAAATGTTCGTCGCCGGCTTGATCGCCGATTTGGAGTTCAGTCTGCGAAGCACCGCGCGAGCGACCATGAAAGCGGATTTCGGTGTCACCTCGGCCAAACGTGCGAAACGTGCTGCCGATCGACTCCGTTCCGCCCAAGAAAAACTGAGACAGCCTATTCTAGAGGAGGTTTTGGCGGTGTTTGATAGCATTAAGTTGAAGATCAATAATCGCGAATCGTTAGAGGAAGCGTCTGGTAAAATCAACAAGCTGGGAATCAAATTCGCTGCGACGGTGCCAGGAAAAGAACTGGAAGGGATCGATAGCTATATTCCTGGCGAGGATCGTTGGAAATAGGGCACTTATTGATCTTGAGCTAGCCACGTTAGCGACAGAGAATACCCTCTCAGGGAATCCATGCAGGTTCAGTATTTGCTTGCAATTGTGATTCAGTAAAATCGAAGGGATTTGTTTCTCTTTAGGCAGGAAGCCGAAGTCTTGGAAACGAGTGTTGCAGTCCGCCGTCCCAAGCGGTGGGATAATCCGTTGGATCCTACGATCTCCGATTCGGATGTGGAGTGGTTGTTAGCGCAAACCCCACTATGCGATCTCGACTCAACTCGTTTTCCTAAGAGTGCTCCATTAGCTGAAATCATCCGCAATGATTGTCGTCTTGTTCGATTTGATCATGGTGATTTGATTGTCCGCGAGGGGGACTACGGTGGCTCCGCTTATTTAGTCCTTCAGGGAAACGTTCGAGTTTTCGTGACTCGTCTTGATGAATCATTGTTAGGTCGTCGCGAGACTCCCAAGCAACCCTGGTGGAGGTCCTTGATGGCTACTCTGACCACGCGAGGTATTGCTGAGGTACGCAAAACTCCTTTGGTAAATTCGGGGGCCTCGGTAGCTGTACGGCACCCCGATGGCCAGACGCATGTATTTCTACAAGATATCGATCGACTCTTTGCCACTCATCAAACCAATCTGCTTGGTAAGGGGGAGATCTTTGGTGAGTTGTCAGCCATCAATCGTTCGCCTCGCCCGTTTTCAGTGGTCGCTGATGGGCCTGTTGCATTGCTTGAAATGCGTTGGCAAGGTCTTCGTCTTCTGCGACGCGACGCTACGTTTCGCGAGCAACTTGAAAACCTCTATCGCCGAACGAGCCTACTCAGTCATTTGCGTGAGGTCTCGCTCTTCCGCTTTTTGCCTGAGGATCTCTTAGCAGAGGTTGCTGCTCAGATTCGCTTTCAGAGTTACGGTGATTTGGAATGGTACAGCGAATTTGAAGAGACTCAGCAGCTCGATGTCCAGCAGCGTATTGGCAAGGAGTCGTTGATCGCTGAAGAAGGAAGTTCCGCCGATCATTTAATACTGATTCGCTCTGGTTTTGCGCGTTTAAGCGAAAGGCAGGGAGCCGGGCATCGTACGATAGCCTATTTGGGACGTGGCCAGCAATTTGGCCTCGATGAGATCGTCGATAATTGGAAATCAAGTCAAGGAAGTCCCTTTCTTCCTTATCAGCGTTCATTGCGAGCGATCGGTTATGTGGATGTTCTACGACTTCCCTGGAAGATACTTCATGAGAAAGTGTTTCCACATGTGCGACGTGATGAACTGACGAGCAATATTCAGCAACCTCGTTACGAGCCAGGTCGGCCCGTGCTTGATTTGCCCGTGCTTGATAACTCTGGGGGAAGCGACGATGAACCCATCGATACAAGCGTTGTCGAATTCCTGGTCGACGAGCGATTAATCAATGGTAAACAGACGATGATTATCGACACACTTCGTTGCACTCGCTGTGATGATTGTGTTCGAGCCTGTGCATCGTTTCATGATGGCAATCCTCGCTTTATAAGGCAAGGATCGCAGCATGGCCAATGGCTTTTTCCTCATGCGTGTATGCATTGCAGTGATCCCGTATGCATGATCGGTTGTCCTACCGGCGCGATTGCTCGCGACACCATCCATGGAATCGTCTCGATTAATCCTGATACATGTATCGGATGCAAGACCTGTGCCGAAAGTTGTCCCTACGACAACATCACGATGGTGGAAATCAGGAATGAGTCGGGGCAAAAGTTAGTAGATCAAGCCAATCAACTACCCATTTTGCAAGCGACCAAATGCGATCTCTGTCACGGCCATGCCGGTGGTCCAGCCTGTCAAAAAGCTTGTCCACAAGATGCTTTGATTCGTATCGATATGGCGGATATTCCCAATCTGCAGAAATGGTTTAAACGTCATGCGGCCTGAGCTGAATTTCGTTTTCAATCGCAATTATTCGTTTGCGGCTCAGCGTTGGCTGTCCCTGTTGGCGACAGTGATCGCCGCCCTGATGAGTTTCGTCGTGTTGTGGTGGTTATCCATTCGTTACGGAAGACCGGACTTCTTTAGTGGCTATACATTGCTTGGGACCTGCTTCTTACTGGTGCTGCTGAGCGCTAGGAAAAGATTGCTTGCCATCCCACTTGGGTCCGTCAATGTCTGGTTACAAATCCATGTCTATACCGGCATCCTCGCGCTGGTGCTCTTCGTATGTCATGTCGGAATGCTCAATGGTGGTTGGCTCGAGTCGCTATTGGCAACAAGCTTTTTGTGGGTAGCCTTGAGCGGCCTTTATTTGTGGTACCTGTCACGCAGTTCCCCTAGAAAACTTCTTGCAATGGGACGGGATGTTATTTTTGAAGAGATTCCCCGTTTGCAGAGAGAGTACGCTGATGGAGCCTATAAGTTAGCGCTTCAGTCGACACAACTTGGCGAAGGGGTTACGTTGGCGGACTATTATCATCGTGAATTGATCGGATACTTTCACTCTCCACGAGGATTGTGGTTTGGTTTGTTTCCAACACTTCGAAAACGGCGGCGGATATTGCGGGAACTCGATGGGCTTGATCGATATTTGGGAGCCGACGGCCGAGCGGTTCGCGATCAGATTTGCGACCTTGTACGTAAGAAGGATGAGCTTGATTTTCATTGGGCGATTCAAAATCGTCTGCGTCTTTGGACCACTCTACATCTCTCGGGATTGTGGGCACTAGGCTTACTTATCGCCGTGCATGTTGTCTCCGTACTTGCATTCGCACAGCGAGGTTGAGGTAAATGGGCGAGGCACCAAACGATCCTAGTCAAAAATACTTCCGACCTTCCGACCGCTGGGAGTGCGGTCGCTTAAGGGCTGGACTCCCCTGCTCTTCTGGCCCCAGTCACCATGGACAATGTCCGTTTCATCGATCATCTCAGGAAGCGAATGGAGGAAACGGTGAAACAAGCTGCCGGCCACGCAGATCTCTTTGGTGGAGACGTAGGAGGATTGCTCGTGGTCTAGGCTTACTTTTACTCGGTTCCCTATTGTTGATCTTAGCTGCAGGTTTTGATCAAGAAGTGTTTGCCCCGGGGGCACTGTCATCGCCACACGCGCAGATACTCAGTCAGCAGTCCAGCGAAAATCGCTGTGCCTCGTGCCATGAAATCAACGCCTCAGAGTCGGTCACTACTTTTCTTGCTAAATCTTTTTCGGGACATGCGACCGGTCGTGGCAACCAAACACTTAAATGCCTCGAATGTCATCGACAGGAGATGCCGCAGGGCCATTTGAAATCACCCCATGATCTCAACATGACTGAACTGTCGCAGTTAACCAAAGCTCAGGTACCTAGCGGCAGATTAACATCTGTATTGAATTTATTGCCGAAACAAACCCTAACGGAAAACGACCTCGCATGCTCGCAGTGTCACAAGGAACATCAGGGGCGATTTGCCGACCTGAAACAAATAAGCAGCGAGAAGTGTCAAGCTTGTCATACCAATCGGTTCGATAGCTTCACTCATGGTCATCCCGAATTCACGAACTATCCCATCAGTAAAGCCTCTGCTCTCGCATTCGATCATCAATCGCATATGGAAAAGCATTTCAGTACGAAAAACCAAGCGTTCGATTGTCGGACATGTCATTTCGATGTTAGCGAGGCAAGTGGTGTTGGACTAGTTAATCGTGCTGTTTCCTTTGAGAAGGCTTGTGCCACATGTCATGATCAACCACTGCGTAGCTCATTTTCTGATGGACTCATCGTGATCCATCTACCCAGTCTCGATCGTGAACGAATTGAAAAGGCGGGTATGCAACTCGGAGCTTGGCCGGAAGAAGCATCCCTAATGGCAGATGGAAAACTCTCTCCACTCTTGAAGTGGTTGCTACGAGGTGATCCGAAAAATCATCCCCTTCTTTCACGTTTACCAGCCAGTGGCGCGCTCAATGATCTTCAACTAGATGATCTCGCAGCCTTGCAGTTACAGGTTGATTTGGCCGCGGCGATTCGGGACTTAGTTCGTGAATTAGCCGATGGAGGACAGCCAGCATTGCAGTCGCGTTTGATGAAAGCGGCAAATCTCGATGCAACGTCTCCTTCAAATGAACGGACAATGTCAAATATGGAACTGGCGCAAGGAGCCTCTCCCGATATCTTTAGAAACGCTTGGCAGAATTGGTTTGAAGGTTCTGCTGAGCGTCAACGTCAAGCCAAGGAACGTCCTCAGGTACCAACCGCACAAGTTAGCTTCGGACTGCCTCAAGCAACTCCAAAGCAAGATGAGCCATTGACCTCGGAATCCAAAAATGATGCTGCAAAATTGGATCCTCTAGCTCAAGATCCTCTAGCTCAAGATCCTCTAGCTCAAGATCCTTTACTTGACGAAGTGCAAAAACAGGATCGCTCACAACAGTCCGACCCTTCGATCATGAACAAGAGTCGCTGGGAAGTGCTTTCACCTCAAACTCATTTACCGCAAGGAGGATGGTTCCTGGATCAGACACGACTGGCGATCGTCTACATTCCCAATCAGCATGCCGATCCACTTTTAGCTGCTTGGCTTGGATTCGCTGCAAGCTACCGAGAACGGGGAAATCATTTTCAAGAGATGCTTAAGCCGAAAGTGATGTCGACATGCACGGATTGCCATAAACTCAGCGTGGCTGCGAATAGATTCGTAAGCGATAAGGGAATTGCGGACTATCATCAGATTTGGCAGGCCGATTCAGCACCAGCAAAGACTCGTAGCTTTACTCGATTCAACCATAATCCCCATCTCACCTTGCCGCAATTAACCAACTGCACAAGTTGTCATCGATTGGCAACGGGCGGAATGTTTGAACCGATTCAGCTCTCCAATTGCACCCAGTGTCATACCAGTCAGGGCGCTGGTAATTCTTGTACTCAGTGCCACAACTACCATATTCCCTCAGAGTCTGATCTAGAGCGTGGCTTCAAATCGCCCTAGAGCCTATGTCTGAACGCTCGGTCATGTTTTGATGATCAACTTGCTAACGTTGTTGGTCTTTTTCAATCGGTGAGAGCCCTCTAATCTCTTTGCCCTGGTAATACTGCATTACTCCCGTTACACAAAAGTACTCCCAACTTGCTGAGATCATTGCTGATAGTTCAGCGAAAAAAGGAAATAAGGGTTCGCATCCATGCATTATTTGGGCTTGTCGAACCTGCGACTTGCGAAAAGATCGAGTTGAATGTGGTCCATCCACGATCCTCCACCAAAACTGTTGTCTGCTGAAAGAGTCTGGCTTCGTCTTCTTTGGACGATAAGGGTAATGTCTGAATCCTGTTTCTCAAGCAAATTGCGATGCACGAAAGTCAAGGATGTGGTTGGTCGAAGTTCTTTTGGCAAACGACTTTGAAAAAAAGAGTGCCTAACTCTCGGTTTGATTCGTTGACAAGCGATGTTACTTTCGTCGTTGTTCGGGTCGATAATCGAAGGTTTACTTTTTCTAATTCGGGACTAATTGGGGGTAAAAGTCACGTTCAACTGGTTTCATTTTCCATAATAAAAGTCTACGATGGGGAGGTTCGAAGAGTTGCGGATTGTACTTGCGGGAGCGATGAGTGGCGTTTGGACATGCCGGGATCACTTCTGCAAAGCCTACCGGTTCCGGATGACGGGGGCTTAAGCCAAGCTTACGTACGTTAGGCCGCTGTTCACAGACGAGGGATAAGTCAGACTTATGCGATGCCCATTCTGCGAAGCAGACAATGATCGGGTGTTGGATTCCAGAGCTTCCGATGACGGAAGATCGATTCGTCGTCGGCGAATGTGCAATTCTTGTGGTCGCCGTTTCACAACTTATGAGAGAGCTGAAGAGTCCACGCTGCGCGTGATCAAGAAAGGGAACATCGGCGAACCATTTTCTCGAGAGAAGATCGAAAGGGGTTTGCAGAGAGCTTGTTGGAAGCGTCCCGTCAGTGCCGAGCAGATCAGGCAGATCACTGCTCTGGTTGAAGCTGAAGTCTATCAAGAATTTGAAACCGAAGTTTCAAGCCGCGTAATTGGTGAGTTAGTAATGCAGCATCTCGCCGAGGTCGATCAGGTTGCGTACGTCCGCTTTGCGAGTGTGTATCGCGAGTTCAAGGATTTAAACGACTTTGTCCACGAGCTGAAGCCGATCCTGCGGAATAAGGAACGCGTCACCCTAAAAACTCCAGAGTCTGAAGATTAAACAACATCGTCACTCGACTTAAATCGTTGTCGTCGCGAGTTCGGCGAATTCAGCGAGTTGCAACAAGTTTGAAAACGCCCGCGGACGTACTTCTCGCTACAAGTATTTCCATGATCAAATGGAGTTAGCCGCTCGTGGGTGAACGACTGGATGAGCCGTTCACCCAATGCCCCTGTAAGCTACTTCTGTCTCGAAACGCTAAAGCGAGCCAACAACTCGAGTGCGGTTTTTTCTGGGCTATCAGGGAAGCAGTCGAGATCGCTGATCGCTGCAGAAACATAGCGTTCTGCAAATTCAAGCGTGTACTGAGAAGCATCGCTTTTTTCTAGCCATGGTCGAAGCAATTCGAGGCGTTGCTTCGCATCACCATGCAATATTTTCATCACTTCGGTTCGATCATCCTTGTCAAGTGTCTCAAGCAATCTCAGGATCGGTAGAGTCGGCTTACCAGTTACCAAGTCTGTTCCCAACGACTTCCCGACGGTCGTGTCGTCGCCCCAAAGATCTAACCAGTCATCGAAAATCTGGAAAGCCAGGCCTAGGTTGCGACCATATCTTTCGGCTGCTTGGATCGCTTCTGGACTTGCCTTGACGCTCCAAGCCCCCAGGCATGTCGAGACTGCGCACAGTTCAGCGGTCTTTCCTCGAAGTATGTCGAGGTACTGATCGACTGGAAGATTCCAGTTATCGATCGTGCCTCGCTGCCGAATCTCACCTTCACACAGTTGCTTGGCGGCTTGCCCCACCAAGCGACTTGGAAGTGGAGAATCGCACAAGCTTGCTTGATAATAAGCTTCGGTGAAGAGGAAGTCGCCGAGCAATATGCTGCAGTGGGTATCCCATTGAGTGTGCACGGTAGGGACGTGACGACGGTAGCTTGCCCCGTCGAGCACATCGTCGTGCACCAAGGTCGCTGTGTGCACCAGTTCCACTACCACGGCCAGGCGTCGAGTCTCTTCGGTGATTGATCCAAGAGCTTGCGAAGTTAAGAGTACCAATGCAGGTCGTAACCGCTTACCTCCCAGAGACCAACCGTAACCGATTAGAGCGTCAGCAAACGGATCCCGACTTCGCATAGAGGCTCGCAGCTCCGACTCAACCGCAGCCATTGGTTCGCGGATGGTTCGCAGAAGCTGAGCAATATCGGGCTTCGTCGTGAGAGGATGAGGACCACCGTAGGTCGCTGGGTGAAAAGTCGGTGTTTTCAGAGGGCTATTCATTGAGACATCCCCGAGGTTGAAGACGTGGGGTCCGATTCCCTCCAATCCAGTTTGTAGGAACCCTTTGAACCTCCCGTCTTTTGAACGAGTCGGACCAGCTGAATCGTCATCCCGCGATCGACGCTTTTGCACATGTCATAAACCGTCAAGGCTCCCGCTGTCGCTGCAGTGAGAGCTTCCATCTCGACACCCGTCTTCCCATGAGTCCTCACCGTGACGAGTATCTGCAACCTTTCGGTCTCAGGCCATTGAAATCCAACTTCAACATGCTCCAGCGGAACGATGTGGCAAAGAGGAATCCAATGGGAGGTTTGCTTTGCAGCCTGTATGGCCGCCACTGTAGCGATTTGCAGGACGTCACCTTTGGCAAGGTTACCGGACCGAATAGCCTGAGAAGCGTCTGCCGACATCGTGATGTGGGCTTCTGCAACGGCCTCTCGGAGCGTTACCGGCTTGGACCCCACATCTACCATGTGAGCCCTACCTGAATCGTTGAAATGGCTTAACGGCTGCATCGACATGGCTCCTTTCGGAGTAGTTTCGCCGATTTTCAGCTTTACACTAGGGGCATCCCCGCAAAAACGAACCGGCGATAACCAGCGATCGGGGGTGATTCGGCCAAAAAACGAAAAAACCCTGTTTTGCCACAAGGACAAAACAGGGTTCTAAATGCTTACCGGCAGTGTAACCGCAATTGAAGATTGGGGATAATCGCGATCTCTAACGGCTGCAGAGCCACCTTGCGGAGACCCGAACTAGCTATACCAATTCCTTCTTGTTGCCGATCAAAGTTCGCAAACGCTCTGCGAGCAAGCGTGCGTCGAAAGGCTTCTTGAAGGTTTCGTTGATGCTCGATCGGTCAAAGCTCATCACATTGCCGTCATCTGGCAACAAAGCGATAAGAATGATTTCCGAGAAGTCGATGTTCTTACGCAAATTCTGGCAAATCTGCAGAGCTTCAACTTTTCCAATCGAGAAGTCAACAATCATGCAATCGGGATTGAAGCTTTCGGCTTGGATACCTGCTTCAAAACCGCTGGATGCGACTGCCACTTTGAAGGATTTCTCCAATGGCAATTCGCGCTTCAAATTTTCAATCAAAACCTGGTCCTGGGCGACGATCAGGACCTTGGCCATTGCCTCATCTTCCAAATCTCCGAGAGGCATTCCATGCTCTTTCAGAAACTTGATTAGGTACTCTCGAGGAATGCGGCGATCTTGCGATCCCGGAATTCGATACCCTTTGAGGCGGCCTGAATCGAACCATTTGCTAACAGTTCGAGGGGCCACTTTGCAGATCTTCGCGACCTGTCCTGTGGTGAACACCTTCATATGAGGGATCTCCGTTACTTTCGTAGTCTCTAGTTGCTGTGCCTTCCCGTCCTGGGCATGGCCTCAGCATGTTTTGCCCCTGCCTACCGCGTTTTTCGCCAGAGACCGACGAGATTTCGAGGTGAGAATCGAAATCCGCGACAGACAACTGGGTCAGGGCTTTCCATCCATGGCTTCAAGGTGGCTCAGGTTCAGCTCGTGAGAACTTCCCCTAACAATTAATCGGCTTCGTAATCATCCTAAGTCAAACCGGCACATCGATCTCCGCACCCCCATACGAAGAGCAACCTGCTTGGGCTTACAACGCCACAACCTTCAGAGCCAGATACGATTCCCTCTCGGAAACCGCTACGGGTAGACACTCCGCGCGAAATCTAGACTCGATGAGTCCACACCCCCTGCGCAAGCAGTGTACGCGATAGAAACCGCGTCGAACGAATTGCCCCCCGAACACTGGCAGCCTACAGTCGCAACGGTCGTCATCCCTCAGATGAGACCGGACGATACAAGCTGTCCAAATCTGTTTTCGATTCGAAAGGGGTCGCCACTTTAAAAAGAATGATAGGAACTGCAGGAACTGCCAGCCAATCTATCTTTCCAAGTAGGATCCATTCGATCGTCATCAGCTTTGCTTGGAGGAGAATCGGCAGTTGAACCACAATCGCTTTGATCGCACCTGAACTTTTAAGCAACTTTCTTGCCAAGTAGGGTTAAAAGAGGATGAATAATCCGAGAAATCGACCTATGCGGCACGACGCGACGACTCAGATGGGCTTGGGACCAAGATTTCACCATCTTCCCCAACCTCTTCAAACTTGACCGCGACCTTTTTGCTCACTCCTGATTCCTCCATCGTCACACCATAAAGTGTCGTAGCCGACGTCATCGTTTTCTTGGAGTGAGTCACAACGATAAACTTGGTTGAATCCAAAAACTCTTCTAGCACTTTGACAAAGCGGCCAATGTTCGCCTCGTCGAAAGGCGCATCCACTTCATCCAATACACAGAATGGACTAGGACGGAATTGGAAAATAGCCAACAACAAAGCAACGGCCGTCAATGCTTTCTCGCCACCGCTGAGCAGAGAGTTGGACAGCGCCGTCTTGCCCGGAGGAGTCGCAATGATCTCAACTCCCGGTTCGTTCTCCTCGCCTCCTTCAATCAGCAAGAGGTCAGCGTTACCACCTCCAAAGGATTTACGATAGAGCATTTGAAAGTTGGTGCGAATCGCTTCCAAGGTTTCCAAAAAGAGTCGACGACTATCCTGATCAATCTTTTGAATGATTTTTTCTAAACCATCCTTGGCGTTCTTCAGGTCAATATATTGGCCGTTGAGCTCATTGAATCGTTCTTGCTCTTGATCCAATTCATGTAAAGCCTCCATATTGACAGCGCCGACGGAAGCAATCTCCTGTCTCAGATGACTTGCTTCTTCTTCAGTCTTCGAGCGGTCAACAACATCTTCAGTCTGTTCAACCAGTGAAGCATCTAGAAGGTCAAGGTTGTAGTCCTCTTTCATTCGCTGACAAAGAGAAGTGCCATTGAGTTGGTACCGTTCCAATTCACTCTGTAACTTATTGATTTGATCAGCCAACCTATTTTGTCGGCGTTCCAAACTTTCTTTTTCTTTCTGTTCCGTCTGTCGCTTCGTTCGTGCAACGGCTGCATCCTGAGCCATTCGAGCCAGCACTTCGCTTTGTTTCTCCTTGCTTCGCGTCCATTCGGCGAAACTTGAAGTCAAATTCAGTAATTGCAAGTCGAGTTGCGAGGTCTTGGTTTCCTGCTCTCGCAATTGTTGACGCACCTCGCCCACCGCTTGCTGGCGTTCGTTCTGATCCCGAGTGACCTGTTTCAGAACCGATTCCAAATGATCCAAACGCTGCTCGGCTCGAGCCATCTCAACGCGATGCTCGAGAGCGATTTGCTGTAGGCGTTTACGTTCACTTTCGAGTTTTTGCGAGGATTCTTGAGATTCCTGCAATTGAGATTCAAGTTCCGCGATCAACAATTGCAGTCGACTTTGTTCTGCTTGGGCGTTACGCAGAATACTCAAGACGTCCTCTTGCTGCAGATGGGCTTCTCGCACTTCTTCTTTCGCAGTTTCGCGAACGGTTGCGACTTGCTGCAAGCGAAACTTTGCGCCATCAGATACTAGTTTCTGTTGGGCCCTAGCTTCCTGGCGTGCTCGGTTGGCTTGATCAAGCTTACGGAGTTGTCGGGCCGTCTGATCGATATTGTCTTGAAGACGCTCGATCTCCTGATGGGCTGAGCGGAGTTGAAATGAATAGTGTTGTATTTCATTGCGAGCGGCCAGCATTTCGCTACGTCGAGCAACAAGTCCAAGCGTTGCTTGGGCTGCCCCTAATGTGACCGTACCATCACTGTCGATCAACTGGCCCGCTGCGGTAACAAATCGAAGTCCTGCTCCCCGGAAATGATTGAGATCCAGTGCAGTGCCTAAGTTATCAACGAACCAAGTCGTTCCTAACAAATGCCGAATCAGAGACTCGAATTCAGAGGAATAGTGAATCAGTCGATCGGCACGACCGATCACACCTTTTAATCCATCCAGTTGAATACGATCTCCCATTCTACGAGTTGGAAGACGATCCAATCTCAGCAGCGTGACCTTGCCATCCACTTGAATGACACCATCGCGAACCGCTTGAATCAATTGGGCATCGGCACAGACAATGGCCTGAGATACAGGTCCTAAAGCGACGTCCACCAGGGGTGCTAGATGGATATCTACCTCAATCATTTCGGCAACCAAGCCACGGATACTGTTCCATGGAGCTATGGGTTCTTCATGCGAAAGCTGAAGTAGTCTTTTCGTTCCCAGTCCTACTCCATCTTGTTGTCGCTCAAGTTCCTCTAGAACGAGCAATCTCTCGCGAGCTCCTTCCAGTCTTCCCTGAAGGGCTGCAGCATCTTCCTGCCGGCGGGCTAGCACCTTGCGAGCTTCTTCCAATTGCTGCTGCGCTTCATCAAATAACTGCTGGGCTTCATCGGCTCCAATCGCCAATTCTCGCAGTTTGTCATCAGCCTGCTGAGCTTCTAGCTGTGCTTCCTTCTCAGCAAGATCCGCTTGTTCCAGCTTGCGCTGTAAAGTGGTAAGCAGCTTTTGCAGTTCGGCAAGCTGAGATTCCTGAGCCGAAACGATAATGTTTTGCTGTGAAGCTTGGTTGAGATGGTCCAAGTATCCGCGGCGACGACTATCGAGCTCAAGTTGACAAGCCTGAACTCGCGATTCGATTTCCGATAGATCCTTGGCTGCAGCCTCAGCCTTCAGTTGAGTTTTCTCAACAAGCTGCCGAGCCTTAACAACTTCGTCTTTATTTTGTGAGACCTGAATCTGAGCTGTATCTGCCTTTTGGCGAAGCGCAAAGAGGCGATTGCGAATCCGCTGGATATCGCTGTCGCATTCCTCACGACGTTGCCATAGCAAACGCTGCTGACTGGAGACTTCGACCAACTGCTGTTGAGAGGATCGAAGGGCTTGCTCTGCCGAATCCGCTTCACGAGCGATCTCGTGCATCTGTAGTTCTGTAGCTTGAATGCGAGTAATGCAGTCTTGCAGATTCACCGATAGCTGCTGATCATCCTCGGTAAGATTTGCCAACTGTTGCTTTAATTGCTCAACCTGCTGACAGATTCCTTTCCAATCAGCGACTGCCATTTGAGTTCGCAGTTGCTGAAGTCGCTCATTCATCGTGCGAAATCGGGAGGCCTTGCTCGCTTGCGATTGCAGTCGCTGTAGTCGCTCTTCCATTTCCCGAACAAGATCGCCTAGACGCAGCAGATTTTGATCCACACGCTGCATGCGGCGTTCTGCTTCGACTCGCTTGGCTTTGTAGCGACTGATACCCGCAGCTTCTTCAAAGATCACACGGCGATCTTTGGCCGAGGCCTGAAGCATCCGATCCACTTTGCCCTGCTCAATTAGGCTGTAAGCATCGACGCCAACACCTGTGCCTCTAAAGAGATCCTTGATGTCTTTCAAGCGGCATGGCTGACGATTGATAAGGTATTCGCTTTCACCGCTTCGATACACTCGGCGAGTTACATGAACCTCCGGCGTCTCGACAGGAAAGCTGTTTTGGCTATTGTCGAAGACTAATGTCGCCTCTGCACTATTGGCCGGCTTGCGATTACCACCTCCGCCACCTTTGAAAATAACGTCAGCCATATCCTGGCCACGTAATGCTTTGGGGCTCTGGGCACCAAGTACCCATTTGATCGCATCGACGACATTCGATTTACCGCTACCGTTGGGACCAACGATAACCGTGATGCCATCAGGAAACTCAAAACGAGTCTTCTCTGCAAAGCTTTTGAAGCCGATTATTTCCAAAGCTTTTAGCATCTTGGCGTCGCCTACCTCAACTCGTTTTGTCCATGATAAGGCGAATAATTATTGGATCTTAGAGGCTTCTTTGTTTTTGGCAGAATCCTTGTTACCAGCTCCAAAGCCCGTCCAAGAACGCCAGTTCCACCACGATGCGGTCGAAACTTGCTCTGCATCGGTCGATTCGCTTTCGGCAGATGCGAGTTCGATATCACCACTTTCCTCGCTTTTCTCGCCCGCAACTTCGATTGCTTCCAGCGGAATTTCCTCTTCCTCCATAGCAGGAGCGGTTTTATCCCAAGGCAAACTGCTTTCTTCACCATTTCTAGAGTAGGTTCGACCCGCTTTCGGTTTCGGATCAAGTAGCACCGGATAAGGAATACCCTTCTCGCTGGAAACGGTCATGATGGCGAGCACAATGTCGCCATAAGTTGCACCCACCTCTACCAAACCATGAATCATTCCTGTCAAAGTCATCGGAACCAGTTCAATACGATCTGCTTCACCAGGAACAATTCGGCTTACTCGCAATTGGCCGGAATCGTCCTTCCTCAATAAAATATGATTGTTCACTCGTGCAAAGGTTCCGATCGTTAACTTCGGATCTGACCCAAATATCGCGATCTGCGGAAGCTCGGAGAGGCTTATTGTGACAATCGGTGTATCAGCGGTAGGGATTTGAACAACGCGAGTTACATTGCCCATCTGAATTCCACATACCAGCGGATCTCGCGCATCGCGAACTCGCAAGGCACATAACGCTCCGTAGCGAACCTCAGGTTCAGGTATTTGAAGTAGACGAACCAATGCCTCTTGAGCATCAAAGTGATCTACGATCGCTAACGCATTTAAGCACATAGCTCGAAATGCTGGTTGAGTGATCGCAAGCTGCTCGAGCGTTTCGATACAACGTGAATCGTTAAGATAGGCCAAGCTATGGGCACAATAGAAACGTACTTCATCGTTCCCAGCTAACATGCCTTCCATCAAAGCTTCCACGCCCGGTTTTCCAATCGCTTCTAGCTGCAAAGCAGCCTTACGTGCCGTTGTGGGCTCCATGAGTTGACGACGGCAAAGCTCCATCCGCTCAGCTTGTTGGCTCGACTTCTCCGAAAAACCGAGAGACATAATCACATTCATGTAATGAAATGGATCAAGTCGATACTTGGGATCCATTTCAATCTCAATCATTTGATCCCGTTTGGGAACTGCCGCACCACGACGTGTCGAGCCGTCGAAATGGAAGAACCGCTCATTGACCGATTTTGAAATCGCTGCTGCTGTAAAAACGTGACTGAAGTCATCGGAGACGATCAAAGATAGGCCTCGCGATACCGTCATTCGACCACCGCCTGGTATTACCCCGCGCAGTTGCTTCAGCGGATCGGAAGACATTGCGGTGTCGGCCTCTGTGACCAACGAGCCAGACGCCATTCCAAACACGTCGCTTTGCCGAATCGAGCCACCCAGTGTTCTGAATTCGCGAAGGCGAGTGGGCATTAGCCAGCCACTCTGCAAACTCTTGGCCTCCGATATTTCCGATGTCTTTACAATGATGTCGATTCGATCGTCTGTTTGAATCGCAGGTGGAACAAAGGCCGAAATCATGACCAAAGCGGTGGTAGGCGAAGCAATCAACTCATTAGGATTGCGAACATTATGCGTCCGAATTTCCTGAAGTAAATTCTCCCGTTGCTCGCTCGGTCTCGGATCGCCACCAGTGCCAGGAAGACCGTTCAGTAAGCCGATGCCCTGGACTTTTGCCAAATGCAAACCACGAGGGCGTGCAATTTCCCCGATCAATCGAGGACGCTCTTCATCCTCCAAGATCTCACGGATCGCCTCACCTTTTTTCTGAGCTTCCGTGCGGTCGTCCTTTTTAAACCAAGGACCAACACAACCCGATGTGCTCACAAATATGAGTAGAATTACGCTGATATTACGGCCGCTGGTGGTCATCAAGACATCCTTGACTTGGACCTATGGTGTCGACGAAACCTAAGAGAGGTCTTCTAGAAGTCTCTGGCTCGACCGTCAATAGCGGTTTATTCTTGACTTAGGCCCCCCACGCTGGGTTAAACTTGCTAGCGTCAGTGTTGACAGGCAAAACCCGTTACCAAAAAGAGCATTATCGCACGTTCAATTCGGAAATGCTCCCCCGCACCACGGTCTACTTTCCTGACCCGCCTAGCAAGCTTCATCGCCTCTAAATGCTTTCATAAATAGCTAGGGAGTCTAGCGACTTCGACCGATCGGCAGTCAAAATAGAGAAAGAGTCGATAATCAATGATTCATGCACCGCCGTATTTACCTACACTTCCCATAAGCAACTGACCGATCCTCCTGCCCCGAGTCCTCAGATATGCTCAACGCCTATAGGTTCGCCAAATTGATATCAACTTGCGGTAAATTCGTATGGAATGACCAAGTCGATAAGAGAAAGCATCGAATGCTATCTATGATCATAAAACCTGCCCCTTCAGTAGGCTTGGTTTTCCTCTTTTGCTTATTGTGGTCAGCGACCCCATGTGCGGCTCAACAAAACGATAGGGATATGACAGAGGAGAGTTCATCCGCTGGTCAGTCGGGTGCTGCGAGCGATGATGTTTACCTTCAACAGATTAAACCTTTGCTAGCCAAACACTGTTTCGAGTGCCATGGTTCGCAAGAGCAGTCGGGTGGATTGCGGTTAGATTCCTACAAGCATCTTTCGACCGGTGGTGATAGCGGTCCGCTTTGGGATGTAAAAGAGCCACAGAAGAGTTTGATTTGGCAACGCGTGACAGCCCAAGAGAAGTCAGAGCGGATGCCACCAGAAGGTGAGGGACTGAATAAGGATGAACTAGAGAAGTTACATGTTTGGATTGAATCGGGAGCCTCTGGTCCCAAGGAAGAGGAGCGCGATGATAACGCGATCTGGAATGAGCGGCTCAAACATTGGGCGTGGCAGCCGATGAGAAGTTTCCCGCCGCCAATCGATAGCCAGCTATCTGGCTCTATTACTTCATCGATCGACGCGTGGGTACAAAGAAAGCTATCCGCAGAAGGTTTAAGCCCCTCTCCAGCGGCCGAAAAAACGACGCTCTTGCGCCGACTCTATTTCGATTTGATCGGTCTTCCTCCATCTCCTGCAGAGATCGATGCGTTTATAGGTGATTCCGATCCAAACGCGTATGGCAAGGTGGTAGATCGATTGTTGGCATCTCCGAGATATGGGGAACGTTGGGCGCGGCATTGGTTGGATGTGGTCCACTACGGTGATACCCATGGATACGATAAAGATAAGATGCGACCTAATGCTTGGCCTTATCGCGACTATGTGATACGCGCTTGGAATGAGGATCGACCTTACGGTGTTTTTATCCAGCAGCAAATCGCAGGTGATGTTCTCGAGCAACAAAACTCCGGTACCGCGCAGACTCGTGACAACATCGAGGCTCTCGGTTTTATTTCTGCAGGTCCTTGGGATTTCATCGGTCACGCCGAAGTACCCGAAACAAAAACCGACGGAAAGATTGCCCGGCACTTAGATCGAGACAACATGGTGGCTACGGCGATTGGAACATTCTCTAGTGTGACAATTCACTGTGCCCAGTGTCACAATCACAAATTCGATCCTATCACTCAAGAGGATTATTACTCACTGCAAGCTGTTTTTGCTGCTGTTGATCGCGCCGATAAAACTTACTACGCCGATCCACAGATAGCTCAGAAGAACGCGGATTTCAAAGCGGAATTATTACGGAGCGAGGAGCAGTTACGGATTTGCCAAGATAAGGTCATGAAAACGACAGATGGCAAACTCATTGTGCTCAAGGCTCGTATGGACGAGTTGTCCAAGTCGCTTCGCGAGAACCTGCCACCGGAATATGGTTACCATAGCCAGATTGCAAGTAAAGAAGATGAAGAAAAATGGGTTCAAGTGGATTTCGGTGAAAAGGTATCGATCGATAAACTGCGATTGCATCCTTGTTACGATGATTTCAATTCCATCGGCGCAGGCTTTGGCTTTCCTGTGCGTTGGAATGTGACAGCTGCAGAGGATGCTGAATTCAAACAAGGGGTGGTAGAGTTAGCGTCATTTAGTGAATCCAATTTCACGAATCCCCTCTGGAGTCCTGTGGAGATCGATTTCAAGGAAGAGGGGAAATCAGGTGCAACGCTACGCTATCTGCGGATCACGGCAAAACGTTTAGCTAAACGCTCGAACGACTTTATTTTTGCAGTGGCAGAACTTGAAGCTTTCGATGGTCAAGGCACCAACATTGCCAAAGGAAAGAAGGTCACCGCTAAGGATTCGATCGAGGCTCCATCGCGCTGGCAGGCAATTAATCTTGTCGATGGTCGAACGCCTACAGGACAAAAGGGAGATGAGTTGGTTTTGATTCAAAAGCAGAGCGCTGAGATTTTCGAGAAAGCACTTGATCCTGCTCTGCGAGCGGAGTTGGCGAGCTTGGAATCCAAACGCAAGGAAATCAAAGAGCAACTCGATTCACTACCGCCACCACAGCAAGTGTATGCCGGAACGGTTCATCATGGTTCGGGTGCGTTTCGTGGTACAGGTGGAGAAGGTGGGAAGCCGCGGCCGATTCATTTGTTGGCCCGCGGCAACGTCACCATGCCGGGTAAATTGGTCACTGCTGCAGCGTTGCCGAAGTTATTTCAATTACCAGATTTCTTTGATCTACCAGCAGAGCATACTGAGTCGGCTCGGAGAGCAGCGTTGGCTAATTGGCTTGCTCATCCCGACCATCCTCTAACATGGCGATCTGCGGTCAATCGCCTGTGGCAATATCATTTTGGTCGCGGCATCGTGGATACACCCAACGACTTCGGTGCTAATGGAGGACAACCAAGTCATCCTGAACTGCTCGATATGTTAGCCTTGCGACTACGAGATTCCCAATCGCTCAAGAAGCTGCAACGAGAGATTGTTACCAGCGCGAGCTATCAGCAGAGTTCGACGACTGAAAGCGAACTGGCTCGATCCAAGGATTCTGAGAATGTCTGGTTGTGGAAGCAGAATCGCCGAAAACTAGAGGCTGAGGGTGTTCGAGATGCGGTACTTGCGACCAGCGACTGCATGGACTATCGCATGGGGGGACCAGGTTATCAGGATTTTGTGATTGAGCACCCCGAGCATTCGCCGCATTACGAATACGATTTAGCTGATCCAGCGGATCCCGCAAGTTTTCGCCGAAGCGTTTATCGATTCATTGTTCGTTCCCAATTGCAACCCTTCATGACATTGCTCGATTGCGCGGATCCTTCAATCCGAGTCGATCGACGTAACGAAACCGTTTCAGCCACGCAAGCTTTAACGATGCTAAATAATGGTTTCATGTTGATCCAATCGAAGAGATTCGCGGAAAGACTTAAACGTGAAGTTGGTGTACAAGGAAATGATGCAATGGCTAAGCATGCTATCAGAATTGCGTTGGGACGAGATGCCCAAGAAGATGAGTTGAAAATTCTAGCGGATTATGCGGAACGATTCGGTTGGGAAAATGCCTGCCGTGTCCTATTTAATCTCAATGAGTTTTCTTTTGTTGATTGAGTTGGTCGAGTCACTGAATGCTAGAGTTACTAAACGCTAGAGTTACAGAAGGACATAGCATTATCAGTCGATATGAACCGCCTACGTGACAACGGCGATTTTAAAGAGACATTTGCAGGGTGAGTCGAATAAAAGGTAATCAGCATGTTTGATCGTAGAAGCTTTCTCTGGGGATTCGGAGGTGGTTTAGGTGGTATCGCGCTGGCGGACATGTTAGCCGAACGTACTGCGATTGGTGCTGAGGAAGGTGCTGCTGGTCCAACTAATGGAACGAGCGATCGGAAGAATTCTCCAGCGATAATCTATCCGATCAAAGCCAAACGCGTCATTCAATTGTTTATGGCTGGAGCTGCCAGTCATATCGACCTGTTCGACTTCAAGCCCGATCTGATCAAGCATCATGGTAAGCCCAGTGATTTTGGTGAACCTGTGGAAGCGTTTCAGGATGGGCTAGGTCCATGGTTGAAGCCGTTTTGGGAATTCAAACCTTATGGCGCCAGTGGCCGAATGCTCAGCGAAGTTGTTGCTCCTTTGGGAAACGTCGTCGACCACATGTCGTTTGTGCACAACATGGTCAGTTCTTCGGGGGTTCATTCGCAGGCAACTCTGCTGCAGGCTACAGGTTTTCAGACCCCCGGCTTCCCCGGTGCCGGATGTTGGGTTAGCTATGCGCTAGGATCGATGAACGATAATTTGCCGACCTTTGTCGTTCTTCCTGATCATCGAGGCTTCGCATCCAATGGAGTGAAGAATTGGGACGCTGCCTTTCTTCCGACGCAGCATAGTGGTACCGTGATTTTTCCTGGTAAGAGTTCACCGATTACCGATCTTAACCCTCATCGCGTCGGTGATTTTGTTTCCAGCGATGGAGAGGCCAGAGGTCGCGAGGTTTTAGAAGCACTCAACTCGAAGCACGCTGAGAAGCGAGAAACCGACTTGCGATTGGAGGCGCGTATACGAAGTTATGAACTAGCTGGTCGCATGCAATTAGCTGCTCCCGAGGCATTGAGTTTCAAAGACGAGCCGCAGCATATTCTCGATATGTATGGCATTCAGGATGCAGGCAAGGAATGGCCTAAAGAAATTAATGCACCAGAAGAAATGCATCATTTCGGAACCAAGTGCCTCGTGGCTCGGCGACTTTTGGAAAGAGGCGTAAGGTTTGTTCAGATTTGGAGCGGTAATGATAACGGCTTCCCTCGCCGTAATTGGGATTCGCACGAAGATATTCGCCGCGATCACGGACCATTGGCTTTGGGGATGGCAACCGGCGCATCAGCTTTGATACAGGATCTCAGTCAGCGCGGAATGCTGGATGACACACTCATCCTTTGGACAACCGAGTTCGGGAGAATGCCCTCGACTCAAGGTGGTGGTGGCCGAGATCATAACCCTTATGTTTTTACCAATTGGCTTTGCGGCGGTGGTGTCAAACCGGGAGTAACTGTCGGGGAAAGCGATGCTTGGGGATACAAGCCCGCAGACCGCGATAATCCGACGAAGGTTTATGATATCCATGCCACGATACTGCGACTGATGGGTATCGAGCATACTCAACTCACCTGGCGGCATAACGGAATCGATCGTCGTTTGACCGATGTCCATGGTAAAGTCATCGATTCGCTGATCGGATAGACCGCACGCGTAAACAAAGTTGACTCAATTTGAGAGTCGGTACTATACTTAAGTAATAGATTTAGCTGGGACAAAGCTCCAGAAACTCATTCAATCCGGGCTCAATAATCATGTTCCGCTGGTTCCTCATCATCGCCTTTGTCATTTTTTCGAGCGCGCCGCCGAAAAAATGCTGCTGCGTGATTCGAGGAATCAATTCCGATTCCAGCACCGTTTCAACGAACGCTTCGATAGAAGCTTTTCTGAAGTCGAGAGTCGCTGCCGAAAGCTCTACAGGGAGTATTGGAAAGGCAGTCAACGTTAAATCCTGTTGCCAGAAGAAAAGCCAAAAAGCTCGTCAGGTTAGTTCAAAACAGCTGGGCCCTTCGCCAGATGGATCTAGCACTTGTCCGCACGAAAGCTGTAAGGATCGAAGTTGTCAGCTGCATTCTAATCTGCAGTCGGACTGTGGTTGCGATCAGGAAAACATCGAATTCTTCCAAGATGTTAATCCAACTACCACGTCGATTAATGAAGGAAATACCGAACTTCTGTTAGATGGATGGATGGATTCCAGCGAATTGATTCGCGGGATGGTTAATCCCAAGTCCGCCTCTGATATTAATCTCTCAGCGATCTCTCGCAGTGGTTCTCCAACCGCCAGCGATCTTCTTTGCCGCTGGCTTTGCTGATCTGCCATTGTCGATCATCGATTCTTGCTTTGCGTTTCATGAATTGCTTTTTCGTAGCTGATTTCTGTGATTTAACGCAGCAAGACTAGCTAGCTCATTATGCCGTTCTGTTAGGTATGAGTATTGCAATGACAATGGTTTCTTTTTTTTAACGGATTTTCAATATGAAAAATTATTCCATAAGAAACAGCTTGATTTTTGGTGCCTGTTTGGGGTTTGGTACAACTCTATTTTTCTCCGTAGGTTGTCAACCATCCGCCGATACTTCGGCTAAATCCGATACCAACAAGCTCAGTAAAACAACTGCTGACGAGGATTCGTCATCGAAATCAACAGCCGGTGACGGTTCGAATTCGCACGAGCATGAATCGGGTTCGCACGGAGGCCAAATAATTTCTCTTGGTCGCGATAGTTATCACGTAGAGGTTGTTGAGACCAAGGGAGCTACATCAGCGGAGCGTATGGTAAGACTTTATCTGCTGGGTGCCGATGAGTCGCGGATCGAGGAAATCGAAGCGGTGACTTTACAAGCCTATCTCAAGGTAGAGGGGGATTCAGAAGCGGTCACTGAGAAGGTAGAGGCCGATCCACAATCGGGAGACACGCCAGGAAAAACATCGGTACTGGTAATGAAAATCCCCGAGAAATTTACCGATAAGTCACTCGCTATTACGATCCCCAACATTCGCTTCGGTACAGAAAGATTCCGTTTAGCGTTTAATCTTGAGACCGATCAGCACGAGCAGGAAGCTATGCACGGTGTAATCACTTCCAAAGAGACATCAGCGGAAGACGAAGAACTTTATTTAACTCCGGGTGGCCTCTATACCGACGAGGATATCAAGGCCAACGGAGGAGTTACAGCCGCGCAGAAGTTTCGCGGTATCAAAGCGACTCACGATGTGAAACCAAAGTCTGGTGATAGGCTCTGTCCCATCTCGATGACCAAGGCGAATGCCGAGTTTACATGGGTCATTGGTGGTAAACCTTATCAATTTTGTTGTCCACCATGCGTCGATGAATTTCTCGAACTGGCAAAGAAATCGCCTGAGAAAGTAAGTGCTCCAGAGACTTACGTAAAGCCATAAATGTGTTAAACGAAAAGTGGCGAATTTGGGCAGATGAGGTTGGCAAAATGCTAAGAAGCGCACGAGTTCTGTTCTTGCTCTTCTCATGGATGGGTGTCTGGGCATTTGCCCATGAAGGGCATAAGCCTCTTCCAACTAAAGGGATCGAACTCGATCTTCAATCAGGTTCGATCGTACTCACCGAAGACGCCTATCGCCAACTCGATGTCGCTGCGATCGAACTCAAGCCACTTGTGCAGCCGCAAACGGCTTTTGCCTATGCTACGGTCATTCCCGATTGGCAGGGACAGGTCTTCGTCGGCTCACCTATCGCAGGTCGATTATCATCTGCACCTACCTTGCCGGGATCGCAAGTTGAGATCAACACCCTCCTGGCTGAAATAGAGAGCCCGGAGCTTGAACGACTGCGACGCGATTGGCGGAACACACGATTAGAGTTGCGGTTGGCGGAAGATAATCTTGCGCGACTCGATAGTTTAGGAACCTCGCAAGCGGTACCTGAGCGAGATCGAATTGAGGCGATCAGTCGCAGGAATCAAGCGATCGGTGCGATCCAGGTACTGAATGCGAAATGGTCGAGTCTAGGTGTTTCTGTCGATTCAAGCGAATCGCAGAAGTGGCTCAATGACCCAAGGCCGTTGAGACTCCCCATCTACAGTCCTAAGGCAGGCCGAGTCTATCACAATGATCTGGTAGCGGGTGCAGCGATTTCAGCCGGCGATCATCTCTTCGAAATAGTAGATCTCGATGATCTGTGGGTTGAGATTAATATTCTGGAAGAGCATCTGCCGATGCTGCAAAAAGATACATCAATTGGCTTAGATGTGATCGGTTCTGAAAAAAGTGCTTTCGCCAGCATTTCTAAGCGTGATCCAGCTATCCAAGCATCATTCGCTGTAAATCTGCCAGTTCAATTAGACATCTTGCCGATGTCGATCAGCTCATCGACTGGTACAGCAAAAGCTTGGGCTCGTCTTGCGGAGCCAAACAAGTTATCTGATACCGATGGTATCGGCTCTTCGGCAGCGCAAAAGCCATCGATACAGTTACTTCCAGGAATGGCAGCAACAGCGAATATCGATTTCACAGATCAGGGCAGTTGGTTTGAAGTCCCCGAAGGATCGGTGTGTGGATTGAGAGATGCCAATTTTGTTTTCGTCGAAGTGGCAGAAACGAAAAAGTCGATGGAGTATCGACGCGAACCAGTGACGATAGGGTTTCGTCGTCATGGAATGGTCGCGATACAAGGATCGCAATTACTACCAGGCGATCGAATCATTGAACGGGGCGCTCAGGTACTTGGAGGACTCTTTCTGCGAGAGATGACTCCAAGGTTTAATTTCAGGGAAGCACGCTTACGCATGCGCGCGAAGAGTTCACCAAGCAGTCATCAAAAGAGTCTAAGTTCTGATAGCTATAGCTTGCTTTTGCCTGGACAATGGCTAGTACCAGCAACCGCTCGGGGAGCTATTTCGAGTCCGCTCGATGGTTGGGTTACTAAATTAATGGTTAGACCTGGTGAGCAGGTGACCGTTGGTGATCCCCTTTTCGAGGTGCAGAGCTTGGCACTACAAGATCTGCAATTGGAATTAATCCAGGCGGAGAACAATCGGAGGTTTTGGGAGGATCAGGGAAAACGGCTTTTGCAATTACAAGGAAGTGAAGTGATTGCCAAACGGCGTTTAGCGGAGATTCAAACCAAGCTGCAAGTCGAGAATAGTACCTTGGCAGCTACTCGCGAAATTTTGCTCAATTACGGCTATACAGCGCAATCGATCGATGAAGTTGCGACCACACAAAAACTACAAAGCGTCCTGATATTGAAAGCGAGCCACAGTGGTACCGTGGTGGAGGCGAATGCAAAAATCGGAAAGCCAGTCAACTCTGATCAAGTCTTGGTCGAGATTCATGATCGATCCAAATGGGTCGTTCGTGGATTTGCATCGCAGTCGCAAGCACAACGTTTACGAATCGGTCAACGTTGCGCGATTAGCAGCAACCAATTTGCTACGGGAGGACTTGTGGTAAGACTCGGTCCTCAATCGACCGACGACGGAAGCACCTATGATGTTTGGATTGAGCCTGATCAAATGCCTCCAGCGTGGACTGTCCATGAAGGCCTTGCCACGATCGAAATCGCTGCCGATGACGACAGCCAAGAGCAGCGAAAGTAGGACCATTCAAAGATGTTAGACCGCATCATTTATTTGTCTCTCAAACAGCGATACATAGTGATTCTGCTATGGATTTGTATTGCGGCTTACGGTTTTTATGCGGCAAATCGAATGCCGATCGATGTCTTTCCTGATCTGAATCGTCCTACCGTAACTTTGATGTCGGAGGCTCCCGGTTTAGCTCCTGAAGAAGTCGAAGTGCTCGTCAGTCGACCACTGGAATATGCTCTAAACGGTGCCAATGGCGTGCGTAGAGTTCGTTCGGCATCTGCCGCTGGACTCTCGATCGTATGGATCGAATTTGACTGGGGTACTGACATCTACCGCGATCGGCAGATGGTTTGGGAAAAAGTTCAGATAGTCCAAGACCGCCTTCCCAAAGGCGTCACTCCTGCGATGACTCCGATATCGTCGATCATGGGCGAAATCATGTTGATCGCACTTCGCGATAGCTCGCTGCAGGAGCAATCGGACGATGCAACTCGTCGCGATTCCGCCATGACACTCCGCACGCTCGCCGAGTTTGATATTCGCAATCGACTCTTGAGTCTAGACGGTGTTTCCCAGGTTTCTGTGATGGGAGGATTGCTGCGGCAGTTTCAGGTTTTGTCATCGCCAGAGCGACTGGCCGCGCAAAATGTCACCCTCGATGAACTGACCCAAGCTGTTGCCGGAGCTAACGTGATCACCGGGGGCGGGATCATGAACAAGCCGCAGAGCGAGGCCATGGTTCGAATCAGCGGACAAGTTACGACGCTGGCAGAAATCGCATCAGCCCCCGTTCGCTGGGCTGGAAATCGCGCGATACGAGTCGCTGATGTGGCGGATGTTACATTCGGAAGTCCCGTGCGACGTGGCGATGCCGCTTCCTGGCGCAAAGAGGATGGAAAGTGGACCGGTGGTAGTTGCATTATTCTCGCAGTTCAAAAGCAGCCAGAAGCAGACACTATCGATTTGGAGAAACGTATTCTTGCCGCCTTGGATTCACTCCAGGAAGATTTACCGCTGGGCTCCAAATTCGATACCGATATTTTCAAACAATCGGATTACATTCAAGCAGCCGTCGGCAATGTTCGCGAAGCGTTATTGGATGGTGCGGTATGGGTCGTAGTGATTCTGTTTCTGTTTATGTGGAATCTGAGAGTCAGTATCAGTTCCCTGATTGCCATGCCATTGTCGATTCTACTTACGATTGTCGTCTTTCACTGGTCCGGCATTACGCTCAATACGATGACACTAGGAGGTATTGCTGTCGCCATTGGGGATCTGGTGGATGATTCAATTGTCGATATCGAAAATATTTTCAGGCGGCTCAAGGAGAATCGACAAGCTTCATCGCCGCAAAGTTCTTTCTCTGTAGTCTATCAGGCGTCGTGCGAGGTTCGAGGTTCAATCGTTTACGCGACAGCTATCGTTGTTCTGGTTGTGCTACCGTTGTTTGCTATGGGTGGCTTAGAGGGACGATTCTTTGCACCGCTCGGTATGGCTTACATCGTTTCGCTTCTTTGCTCGCTTGTGGTTTCACTTACCCTTACCCCTGTGCTTGGCTATTTTCTACTTCCGAATGCACCGGTGCTCGCATCGCAGCAAGATCCGTGGATTTTACGCTGGCTTAAACGATTGGATCGCGTTGTCTTAACTTGGACTCTAAAGCATTCCGGATGGGTGCTTTATGCGACTGCTTGTGGTTTTCTGCTAACGATAGCCACTTTGCCTTGGATGGGTGGCGAATTTTTACCAGAACTCAATGAAGGAACACTTACTGTTAACGTGCAAGCGGAGCCGGGACTCAGTCTGCAAGAGAGTAATCGAGTTGCTGGACGGGTTGAAACGTTGATTCGAGAGATCCCCGAAGTACGTTTCGTTGCCAGGCGAACAGGTCGAGCCGAACTGGATGAGCATGCCGAAGGGGTCTACTCATCCGAGATCGATGTGGGACTTTATGATAGTCGGATCGCGAAGCCTGGTTTGTTAGCCTCAATCATGCGTCGATTACCCTTGGTGCAGAGTTGGGGGTACGAGCAGCAAGGTCGATCTCGCGAAGAGGTATTCGCAGATGTTCGGGAGCAAGTCAGTCGTGTACCTGGCATTCGTGTTAATGTAGGGCAGCCGATCTCGCATCGTGTTGACCATATTCTCTCCGGCATTCGGGCAGCGGTTGTCGTCAAATTGTTTGGTAGAGACCTCAGCGTTCTTCGTAAGAATGCACAGCATCTCGTCGCTGAGTTATCCGAGGTCGACGGTGTCGTTGATTTACAAATGGAACCGCAAATTGAGATCCCTCAAATACTCCTGCAAGTCGATCATGAGAAAGCGGCTCGCTATGGAATTGCCGCAGCGGATCTGGCCTCGATGCTTGAGACGGCCTACCGCGGAAAAGTGGTGTCTCAGATTCTTCAGGGTGATCGTTATTTTGATCTTGTCGTTTGGTTTGATGAGAGTTCTCGCAGTGATCCAGATTCCATGAAGCGATTGATTCTCAAGACGCCTTCAGGACGCATGGTTTCCTTAGGAGAAATTGCTGATGTGCAAATGTCATCGGGGCCCAATACGATCTTGCATGACGCGACTCAACGTCGCATTGCCGTTTTCTGTAATGTAGAGGGGCGAAGCTTAACCAGCGTTCTCAGCGATATCGAAAAGCTCGTCGATCAGCAGAGAAAAGAGTTAGCTGCCAATGGAGGAAGCTACTATATCGCTCTGGAGGGACAATACGAAGCTCAGAGAATCGCCGTGATTCGTTTGATGATACTCAGTGCTGTGAGTTCATTTCTTATTTTTATCTTGCTGTGGAAGGGGCTGGGGCATCCTCTGGCCGCCTTGCAGGTACTAGTCAATATCCCGTTAGCAGCATGCGGTGCGGTGATCGCTTTGTGGTTAACGAATTTCCCATCCTGGAGCGAACTCGCATCGGTGGTGTGGTACCGATGGCCTTGGCTCTTCATCGAGCATACGGAGCTTTCGCTGGCGCATTGGGTTGGTTTCATCACTCTGATTGGTATCGTCAGTCGCAATGGCATTCTCATGATTTCGCATTACATGCACTTGATGAGATACGAAGGCGAAAATTTCAACGAGTCGATGATCATTCGAGGTAGTCTTGAACGCTTAGCTCCCGTGATGATGACAGCGGTCACCAGCTTCATCGGTCTATTACCACTACTATCTGGTGCAGGTGAGACGGGGAAAGAGATGCTTTATCCCTTATCGGTTGTTGTCTTTGGTGGAATGCTCGCATCGACACTGTTAGATCAATGGGTGACCCCAGCACTCTTCTGGAGATTTGGCCGCCCGATTGCAGAAAAGGTGATCTCCGAAAGAAATAGTACCGTGAGAAGTTCGCTGCCCGATTGAGCAGGTCGCTGGGAGCGATTATCGTAGGAATCTCCTTCCTGCTGATTTTCCCTCCTAAATCTTCGAGTGCTCGAAAGGCGTTTGCTGAAATCATGTCGCAATCCCCTGCTCCGTTCTTTTCGTTGTCAAAAAATAGTTTGTCGATGGTAGGGATCATTGTCGCTGCTGCGATATCAAGTTTAGGGATATTGCCCTTAGGGTCTCGGGCTGTTGGAGAAGAAAGACAGCCGATCAAGAAAACAGCAAGGCCAATTCGAGCCCTATTGGTGACGGGTGGTTGCTGTCACGATTACCCTCGGCAAAAACAGCTATTGACCAAAGGTATTTCAGCGCGGGCCGATGTCGAATGGACTGTTGTGCATCAAGGAGGGACTACGACTACGGCAGAGATTCCCCTTTATCGCGATCCGAACTGGGCAGATGGCTTTGACGTGGTGGTGCACAACGAGTGCTTTGCAGATGCCAAGGATCCGGCTTGGGTGGATCGCGTATTAACTCCTCATCGCAATGGCACACCGGCTGTTCTGATTCACTGCGCGATGCACTGCTACCGAACAGGTACTGATAAGTGGTTTGAGTTTTGTGGAGTTCAATCGCCCGGGCACGGTCCACATTACGCCTACACCGTCGAAAATAAAAAGTCCGATCATCCGATCATGAAAGGATTCGGAGATACGTGGCGAGTGCCAAAAGGAGAACTTTATCACACCATCAAACTTTGGCCATCAGCAACAGTGCTCGGTGAAGCGAAACGACAGGACAACAATGAGAATCAAGTTTGTGTATGGACGAACCTGTACGGTAGCACTCGAGTTTTTGGTACGACCATTGGTCATTATAACGAGACGATGGCAGAGTCCACCTATCTCGATATGGTGACGCGCGGGCTGTTGTGGGCGGTCCATGGCGACTCGATTCCCGAACTTAAACCGGTATCTAAAGAAGTAACCGACGAGATTGTAGCGATCGCTCGCGGCGAACGAGACAATGCGCCGCCCAGTGATGGCAAGTGCTGCGGCGAAGGAAATCTATTACTCGGTAAAAAAACTACAGCCAGCAGCGAAGAAGTTTCCAAGAATAATTTCAGTGGCAAAGCGGTTGATGGTGACGTGCGCACACGCTGGTGTGCAAACGGAGGCGGAAAAGGAGAGTGGCTGCAGATTGAGTTGCCTGAAACCGTATCGATCAAGTCGCTGCGACTGCACTGGGAGCAGGAGTCTGCCTACCAATATCGTGTAGAAGCCTCTATCGATGGAGAAAAGTTTCAAACTGTTATTGATGAAAAAGATAATAAAAAAGTTCAACGTATTGTTGGGCACTCGATTTCACCGACCGAAGCGAAATTTCTGCGGGTAGTTTTCCTCGGAGCTAGCACTGTAGTTTGGGGAAGCCTGTGGGAAGTGGAAGCTTATGAAGGAGATTTGCCCAAGCTTCCTGAAGGTCTAACAAAAAATGATTCGGCGTCTCCGAATCTCGCTGATGTCGTGGTCGCTGATGGATTCGACGTTCAAGTGTTTGCGGAACCACCGCAAGTGAATTATCCCGTCTGTTTGACCACAGGGGCCAACGGCGAAGTGTTTGTAGGGATCGATGAACAAGGTTCACTGGGGAAAGAGGCGGGTAGAGGTCGTATCGTTCGCTGTCTTGATCGCGATGGAGATGGTAAGGCCGACGACATCAAGACCTTTGCCAAAGTCGATCATCCGCGCGGTATGGTCTATGATGCGGGAAATTTATGGGTCCTTCATCCTCCCTTTTTGACGCTCTATCAAGATACGGACCTTGATGGTGTTGCTGATCAATCCAAAGAGTTGATTCGAGGAATCAGCACCGATCAGGTTCAGCAGCGCGGTGCGGATCATACGACCAACGGTATCCGCATGGGGATCGATGGCTGGATCTATATCGCAGTCGGCGACTTCGGTTTTTCTAAAGCAATCGCCGCCGACGGAACGGAATTGAGTCGGCGAGGAGGCGGCATTGTACGTGTTCGGCCCGATGGTAGCGATATGGAAATCTATGCTTGGGGCTTACGCAATATTCTCGATGTCTGTATCGATCCAAAATTGGATATGTTCACGCGGGATAACACAAATGATGGCGGTGGGTGGAATGTGCGCGTGAGTCATATTCTTCAGGGAGCAGAGTTTGGTTATCCATCTCGTTACATTAATTTTGCCGAGGAAACGATGCCCCCCTTGGCAGATTACGGTGGAGGTTCGGGATGCGGTGGCATGTATGTCTACGAACGCCGCTGGCCAGAAGCTTTTCGAAATGCTGCTTATACCTGCGATTGGGGAACAAGCGAGGTCTATCTTCATCGTTTGGAAACTGACGGTCCAACCTTCAAGCCCCACCAAGAAACGTTTTTGAAAATTGCTCGTCCCACTGATATCGATGTCGATACCAGCGGCCGCATGCTCGTAAGCAGTTGGCTTAATGGTGGCTTCAGCTTCAGTGGTGACAATGTCGGCTTTATCGCACAGGTGACTCCGAAAGACTTTCTGCCTAAGCCATTTCCTTATTTGGCGGAACTCCCGGCAGAGAAGCTCGTTGACTTACTAAAAACATCCGGTGCGGCAGGACAGTTTCATATAAGTCGGGAATTGTTAAGACGCGACGAGCAGGATGAGATCGGTTCGATGTTGTTAGATTTGTCGGCAGATTCAAATGCATCTGTAGAGACAAGAGTCGCGGCAATTTTTACGCTAAAGCAACTGCTAGGACGAAAAGCTAACGTTCCACTTCAGAATCTCGGTAAAAAAGACCCATCGATTCGTCGCTGGACACTGCGCGCATTGACGGATCGAATCGATGAAATCGAATCCGATACGGTTGCATGGATCGGTGAGTGTTTGCAGGATTCAGATGTCACGGTGCAGGCTCAGGCCTTAGTGTCACTGCGGCAAGTCGCAAGTTCCGAAGTGCTTTCCCGAGAAACGAAAGCATCCATTGCCAAGTTGGTTTTGGCGATGCCTGTGTTAAGTGAATCTTGGCAGCCTCAACCGCATCAATTGCCTCAAGTTGAAAGAGTATTACCCCATTTGGCGATGCTGACACTGACCAAGCTTGATGCGGCCGAACCGATCGTCGAAGCGCTCGGCGGCTCACAGCGGCAATTGGCTCTGTTGACGTTGCGGCAAATGCACAGCGAGGCTGCTGTTAGTGAGATTATTCGTCGATTGTATAGACCGGTGGATAATGAGTTGCGAATAGAGTTATTGAGTCTGCTTTCGAGACTTTACTTCGAAGAAGGAGCTTATGAGCGAGGTGATTGGTGGGGAACGCGTCCTGATACAACCGGCCCCTACTATGATCGGCAGACATGGGCGATGACCGATCGCATTGACCGCGTGCTGAAAGCGACATTTGAGCAGGGAGATTCTGATCTTCGCCAAAAAATGCAAAAGGATTTTGACCGCTTCAAGCTTCCGCTTTCCAAGGATGCTACTGGTTCCTCGATTGCGGCTGAAGAAATGAAGCAGCAACCGATTGTGATCGAGCATGTCGATCCCACCAACCCTCAACTGATAGGAAATCAAAAGCTGGAAGCAATCCAGCAGAATGTTGTGTCGCTCAAGGGAAATGCTGAGGCTGGTAAGAAACTGTTTGAGACTCAAGCCTGTATCGCATGTCATACGTTTGCTGATGGTCAATTACCTAAAGGTCCTCACTTAGTCGACATCGGCAGGCGTTATACTCGACCTGAACTGGTCGAGTCGTTGATCCAGCCGAGCGCTAAGATTGCTCAAGGGTTCGACAGTTGGCAATTCCTGACAAAAGACGGCGAAGTTCTCACCGGTTTCGTCGTGACCGAGAGTGCCGATCGCGTTTTGCTTCGCAATGGTCAGGGTGTCTTACAAGCTCTCAGCCAGGATGATATCGAAGAGCGAAAGAAACAGGAGCAGTCGATGATGCCACAAGGACTTGTTGGAGCGTTGACAGTTGAGCAATTGAGCGATCTTCTTGCGTACTTGGAGACGCTTAAATAATCGCTTAGAGTCTGTGGATCTTCTATCGCTTCAATCGTTTAAGTCGTGGGTGTGCCGGCATCGATGACTGGTTTTTGCTTATGCGTCGCGACCAAATAGGCTATGAAGATCAATAGCGAAGGGACTCCTAAGAAAATAATCAGTTGGTTGGTGAAGCTCGATGTCGACGTGTCGAGTGCGTCTGCTTGTTCGTAAACGACGCTGATCAGCGAAATCGTATTGTTGTAAGCGTGGGCGAGCATCGCAGGGATAATCGAAGCACAGCGATAGCTTATAAAGCCAAGCCAAATACCGAGAGGTAGAACGGCGATGACATGAAGCGGATCCATATGAAATGCCGCGAAAAGGACGCTACTGATTAATATACCTATCCATGGGCTCCATCGCTGAGTCAGGCGAGATTGAATGTATCCGCGAAAGAGCCATTCTTCAGAAAAGGATGGAAGAGCTGCGATGCAAAGCAGTGCGACGAGAATTCCCATTCCTTCGCTGGTGGCTTGGAACATTTCCGACATCTGTTCCATATGAGCGTTCGACTCAAATAGGCTATTGACAACGATCGACCAGAGGAAGGAACAGAAGGGGGCGGCAAGAACTGCGGCAATTGTTACCCACCATGGCCAAGTTGGACGGTTGAGGGTGAGTCTTTTGGTGAAGGGACTCGGGGAGAGAATAGCGGCGAGTATCACGATTGCTAGAAGTCCTAAATGCGGTGGGACAATCAACAGCAACACCGGTGATGGCAGCGACATGAGTGCATTGGTCAGTTCTTCGGCCGAGGCGAAGTTGATGTTCTTGCCGGACGCGGTAAGGATCGCGATCCCAACAAACACCGTGATCACGGAGATCGCAGCATAGGTTAAGGTTGCGGCAAGTGTGGTGAGAACAATGGACCAAATTCTCGGTTTGGAAGCCTTCGCCGAGATTTGAGTTTCCGATCGAGGTGCAGCGTCAGCAGTCGCGTGCATAACCTCCGTAGCAGTTGTCGAGGCCTGCTCTATGTTTGAAAAATTCGCGTTCTCAATCGCCGAGGAATCTGCTTTGGTCAAAGGGTTCTGCACCGGAGTTGCAGATGGAGAAATATCTGGATCGGAAGATGGCTCGTTTGGCGACATGTTTCGCGAATTTTCCAAGTGTGGTTGTATGACAACGGAGCAGGATTTTTGCTGCTGTTACATATGAGTTCTGATAGCTGAGAAAACATGATCGATCAGCTGTCAAAGTGAAGTTATCCGATCCGATTAGCTTGTGCAAATGTTTGCATAGCAATCCAAAGCAAAAGTGCCATTGAATCGTGAACGATTAACGCAAGGTGTTCTTCGATTTAGTGTGTAAATTCTTGCCGATCGGACTGTTATTTTTCCGGCAAATCGCTGCAGTTTTTGAGTTGATTAATAATGGTCGAGCTTTTGCCAGGAATGGTTAATGATTCTTATTTATCCCTCGATTCGTTTCCGTAAGAGGGAGCAAATGGTCCTTTTGATTGGCTGAGATTGTCCATTTTGGAAGATTTCTTGGTTGAAGAATCAATTATCAGCTAGTAGACAGTGAATCTCCTTTCTTTTTCTTGATTCATAAAATCGGGAGAACCGAAACAATCGACAGGGTCTGATTGTTTCTATGGAGGCCACCTGAAATGCGTTACTTTCAACTATGGTTGACGCTGTGGGCATGTGGAACGATGGTAGCGCAGGCCCAGGATTTTCAGGTGCAGGAGGCTGCAGGTACTGAAGCTCAGCCTTACTTCGTTGCGACGGAGTCTGAGGCGAAGGACCTTGAGGGTCGCATCAAAGATCTTGAGAATGCCATTTCCGTGTCGGATCAAAAGATTGCCGATCTGGAGGCAGCAAAGGAAGCTGCAGACAAAAAGAGAGCTCCCTTTCCCACCGTGACAGTCAACGGTGTTTTTCAAGCTGACGGAGTTGCCTTTAATCAGACTCAGGCAAGTCGCGAGGCATATGGACGAATCGAGAGCGGCGCGGATTTTCGCCGAGCTCGGTTAAGTGCTAAAGGTGCTGTCAGCGATAGTATGGATTACTTTCTGCAAATGGACTTTGGTTTCTTCGGTCGCCCCACCTTTACGGATGTTTGGACCGACTTCAAAACAGATAGTCCTTTTGGAACGTTTCGCGTTGGTCAGTGGAAGCAACCATTTGGTTTGGAATCGGTGAGCAGTTTTCGATACACGACGTTTATGGAAAGATCTAGTTCCTTCCAAGCATTCGTTCCTTTTCGTCATATCGGTGTCGGTTTTTATAACAACTCGGCTGATGAAAATTGGACATGGGCTGCCTCTTATTTCCGAACTGGCCAGGATCAGTTTGGTTCATCGCTGAGCACTGACGGAGGTAATGGGGGGGCGGGGAGACTAACGCATCTTTTGTGGTATTGCGATGACGGAAAAGAGTATCTTCATGTGGGAACGGGTTATTACTTAAACGCTCCTCCTAATCACCATGCTCGATTTCGCAGTACTCCTGAGATCTACGTGGGAGAATTTGCCTTACCAACAGGAGGTTCTGTCGGCACATCGGGACAGACCATACCTAGTGTTGCTAACGGAACCCCCTTTGTTGTTGATACGGGAGTGTTGACTGAAACCGAGTTGGTGCAGACTTTTGGGCAGGAAATGCTTTGGGTAAGCGGTCCCCTTTCGGTACAGGCCGAAGGTTACGGGGCGTTTGTAAATTCTGATTCCACCGGCAACGGATTTCTCAATGGCAGCTATGCACAGGTTGGATATTTCCTTACGGGTGAGCACCGACCCTACGATCGCAAAGCGGGTGCGGTAAACCGTGTGATGCCATTTCATAGCTTGTCGCGAAAGGGAGACGGCTGGGGAGCTTGGGAAGTCGCGGCGCGTTGGTCGTATTTGGATTTGACCGATCGCGCGATCCAAGGAGGCGAATTGCAGGATCTGACAGCCGGTTTGAACTGGTACGTCAACCCCTACTGCAAGTGCGTCTTTAATTACATTCATTCCTGGGCCGAATCGCGGGCTATCCGTAATGGAGCCATCGTCGGGAACCAAATGATTTCTTCGCAGTTGGATGCTTTCGCGATTCGCTGTCAGCTCGATTTTTAGAGTTGTGACCTATTCGGCATCCGTTTGCAGGTCTGTTACCTTTTGCCCGATGAAAAGCCAGAAAAAGACATTCAGGGACTAGCTAAGGTGCTTAAGCCTTCGAACCATGTCAAGGGGCTTTGTAGATACGCTTCATCAACGCCAGGGCGATAGAGATCGTAAGAAAAGAAGGTAGCGGAGGAGGGACTCGAACCCCCGACACGCGGATTATGATTCCGCTGCTCTAACCAGCTGAGCTACTCCGCCACAATCTTGGCCAATAGTTTGGCTGCGATTTAAAGATGACCGCAAATTGAATTAGCGACCCATCAATGATTAGGGAATGTACCGCCCGAAAGCCGAACTGACAAGCGTTCTTTGACAAACGTTCCTTGCATCCGTTTGGGGGACTGCAAACAAGTCCAGTTCCGCAAGTTAAGGTTTACCAGCCTAAAACCATATTGGATTCAATCACTCGGCGAGCTTTTTCGAGATCGGTTCCCGTCTCGTGCATGTACAAACGTATTGCATGCACCTTGTCACCAGCCGATTTGGATAAGCAATCTCGAGCTATCGAGCAGATATCTGAGCTTCGCCCTGCCAGCCCTAAAGCCCCCTTGGAAATAACCCAAGTATCACGCGGGCGTTTGGTAAACCGACGAATCGATTCATGGGGGTAAGCATCTTCGACCACAAGTTTGGCGGCTGCCTCATCATCGGCCCAAGTAATAATGATGTGCGAGTCGGTTTCTATTTCGTAAAGTGGCACGACCAAGACTCCTGCAAACTAAAATTCAATCTTCGAAGATACTCGGTGGTCTCATCGCAGGACTGACCGATGAAAGTGGCCCATAGTTCGGTCAGCAAAACACGATTTACCCGCTGGGTTGCCAAATTCCGGAAGGTATCCCCTATTGAATGTTAACAGCACGGTAATTGAGCACAACTACAGCGTTTATTCCTTCGGCGTAAAAATGCGGCAAACATCACATCTTGCCCGATTTTACCGGTCATTTGTTTTGTAAAACCGAACAGCTCTTCACTAGTCGGACTCGCCGGCTTGCCAAGCACTGCGTTACAATGCCGCTATGGGACACCTATCCAAAACGCAAAGATCGATCGGAAATTGGGTCGTTATCGGCTCACTATTGGCAATAGCTTTCATTCCAGTAATCCGCGCTGAACTGCCATTGGAGGTCGCGAAGTGGCATCTGGCTGCAGCCGCAAACGCCGTAGCCTTTCAAGATTGGGATCGAGCTGAAAAACAGCTGGCAACCGCCGAGAAATGGTCAAGGGATATTCGGCTGTTTCCCGACTTTTGGGGTGTGTATTTGCAGCTCTCTAGTAGCGATCCGAGCAATCAAAACAGCGCCGATTCGCTGATCGATAAGCTACAAGAGGCGATTCGGGAAAACAGCGAAAATCGACTAGCCGGAAACTTGGTTGTAAAACTGCTCAGTGACCAAGGGAAATTCAAAGAGGCATTGGAATCACTCAAATTGACCTATGGCGAAGGTGGTGCCGAGGGAGCGGTACAGTGGAATCAATTGGCTTACTATCGAGCCTTGGCCAACACCGAGCTCGAGCAAGGTCTGGTCGATATCGAAAAGTCCCTTCGGCAGTTGCCCGACGAACCTTCTTTCCTGGATACCAAAGCTTGGCTGCTCTATCGGCAAGGAAATGCGGAAAAGGCTTTGCCAATGATCAACCAATCAGTCGCCTCTTTTCAGCGAGAGATTCCGCAGGATTTGAGAGAAGCTCCTAAGGACTATGATCCAGCCGGTCTCGGTATTGAACCGCTAGGCAAGCTTCCTGAAACAGTGCCGAAAGCTCTGGTCGAGACGACAGCAGTGATTCGTTATCACCGCATGAAAATTCTTGAAGCGCTGGGGCGAGAAGAAGAGGCTTTGAAGGATTACAGAACGCTCAGATACTGGGGAATCGAGCCCACTGATAAGCTTTACTAGTTCTATTCGACTAAGCCTTTTTAGCGAACATGAAGTAAAAACCTGCCGAGACAATAATCGCGGCGATCGCGCCGAACTGAAGAATGTGCATTTGATTGATAGAGTCGTTGATTGTTTCAAGGCCGCTGCTGAGCCAACGACTTACATACTTCCAGATCAGGGGATCAATGCCTGGCCACATCGGGGGGGTCCTGTGGGAGAGGGTTTGCAAATTGATTTTTGTCCTTAGTCAAAATTAGGATTCTTTTGTCAACGCGACTCGCAGTTGTCCTCGAATTTTCCCAAAAAAGCTTGCGAGTCCAAATACCGCTGTCCAAAAAAGACCTGCAACTGATTTTTGCGGGAATCGCCAAGCATAATTCGGCAGTTTTCAACGCGTTGATACCTGCCGTTAAAATCAGGGATTTCCTCATAGCCAGTACGCTGAAGCATAGGATTCTGCCCCTACCATGAAAGAGACCTTCATGGCGCTCTTGCAGACAGACCGACTAGGGCTATAATCCCACCGCAGCAATGGTGTTAATCATTCGCTGTACCTGTTCGATCGGTGATGGTTTTGGCCACTCCGAAAGAGTGGGGCCGTAGCTCAATTGGTTAGAGCACTGGACTGTCGATCCAGAGGTTGCGGGTTCGACCCCCGTCGGCCTCGCTTAATGCGAGATATCCCCCAAGCGGGAACAACAGAAACCTTGGCTTCGGCCAAGGTTTTTTTTCGCGCTCATCCGAGAATCAAGCTCCCGATCGAGCACTATGATTTTTGGGGGCACCAAACTAGCCTCGGTAGCATTCGGTCTCTGCGGATATTCCAAGCCGAATTACCCAGCCCAGATGATGGCCCAGATGGTGGCATGGTAGACTCCACACTGGTGAGGTATCGACTCTTAAACCAGGTTCTCATTTGGCAGTTCTTTCTCTCTGGAAAACTGTAAACGGTTCCTGCTTCAACACGATTTCTTTGCAAAGGTTTGGTATCGTGCCAAAAAAACGTTCCTTTCTTCTGTTGATGCTTCTTTTGCAATTGTTTTCTGCGGTAGCACTAACGCAGAACGTATCCTCAATCTTTGAGTCCCAAGCAAAGGCCGAATCCCCCGCCGCTCTACAACCCTCCATATCTTCGATATTTGGTAAAGGGGAATTTCGCTCGCCTGGTTTTTCAGGTCGCTGGGGTGCAGATGACAAAAGCTATGAAGTGATCGACTCGTTAACGCCACAGGGGCCGCGTGGGCTGGTTCAACTAGATATCGAAAGTGGACAACGGCAATGGCTCGTTACTCCAGCACAACTGACTCCGCCAGGAGCATCGCAACCGCTGGATATCGATGACTATCAGTGGTCAAGCGACAGAAAAAAACTCCTCATCTTCACCAACAGCAAACGCGTTTGGCGTTATGCAACGCGCGGCGACTATTGGGTTGCCGATCTGACTTCATCGACCCTGCGAAAACTTGGAAGAGATTTTCCCGAATCGACTTTGATGTTCGCTAAGCTCTCTCCTCAGTCTCAAGCGGTCGCTTATGTTCATCAAGGAAATATCTACTTGGAGTCGCTTGAAAGCGGAGCGACTGAAAAGCTGACTCACGGTGATGGTCGGCAAATCATTTCAGGCACATTCGACTGGGTCTATGAAGAGGAACTCGCACTGCGAGATGGTTTTCAATTCAGTCCCGATGGAAAGAGTATTGCCTATTGGCAAATTGACACCTTTGGCGTTGAGATGTTTCCATTGGTCGATAACACATCTTCGCTTTATCCGAGGATTCAGTGGCTAGCCTATCCCAAAGTTGGAACGACGAATCCCTCCGCTCGAATTGGCGTCCTCGATCTACAGTCCAAGCAAACCACTTGGATGAAGGTGCCCGGAGATCCGCGACAACATTATCTCGCAAGAATGCAGTGGGTACCCCAGTCGGGAAGACTGCTGATTCAACAACTCAATCGATTACAAAACCAACTAACGGTATTCCTGGCGGAGCCATCGTCAGGAGAGGTTCAAAGAATATTGAGCGAACAAGATTCTTGTTGGGTTGATATTCACGATGAACTTTTTTGGGACCAGGAGGGGCGAAGATTTACTTGGCCAAGTGAACGCAATGGATGGAGGCAGATCTTTTGGGTCGATGTGGAGACTGGCAAGATGGAAATTGCCACGCCACATGATTTCGACATTATCGAATTGGTTTCGGTCGATTCTACCGGCGGTTATCTGTACTTTATCGCTTCACCCGACAACGCAGCTCAGCGTTATTTGTATCGAAATCGTTTGGATGGCCGCGAGTTGACTAGGCTCTCACCTACCGATCTTCCAGGAACGCATCGGTATCAGGTTTCGCCGTCGTCGATGTACGCCTTTCACACCTATTCAAGATCTCTGCTGCCACCAGCAACATCGCTGATTCGACTATCCGATCATCGAACAGTGATGTCGCTTACCGAGCCAAAGGAATTACTGGAAAAGTTAATGCGACTTGAGCTTCCTGCACCTGAATTCATAAAAATATCGATCCCTTCCGAATCAACGGTGAAAGATCTTCCCGAAACGAATCAGCCAACGAATCCGACTCAAGACCAGTCAAGTGCTGTGACTAACACTCCTGCCGTTCAACTTGATGCTTGGCAAATCCTCCCCAAGGATTTTGCAAGCAGGGAAAAAGTCCCGGTGATCATTTTTGTCTATGGAGAACCCGCAGGGCAAACTGTACTGGACGCCTGGGGTGGAGATCGTGGGATTTGGCATGCTGCTCTTGCGAAACGCGGCTTTGCCGTATTCAGTATCGACAATCGAGGCACGCCTGCTCCGAAGGGGCGAGATTGGCGAAAGAGTATTTACGGTCAAGTCGGTGTACTTGCATCGGCCGATCAAGCTAACGCACTGAAGGCACTCTTGGCAAAGTATCCACAACTCGATGCCAGCCGAGTTGCGATTTGGGGCTGGAGTGGTGGAGGATCGATGACACTCAACGCCCTATTCCGTTATCCCGATCTGTACCAGCGTGGCGTTTCGATTGCCCCTGTTCCAAATCAACTCTACTACGACACCATCTACCAAGAACGATACATGGGATTGCCGTCCGAAAATTCAGAAGGCTATCGGCGAGGCTCGCCGATTTCGTTCGCATCGCAACTTAAAGGAGATCTACTTCTGATTCATGGAACGGGCGATGATAATTGTCACTATCAAACAACCGAATTGTTAATCAACGAATTGATCTCGCAGAAAAAGATTTTTCGAATGTTTGCTTATCCGAATCGTTCGCATTCTATCAATGAAGGGCGTGGAACGACCGAGCATCTGTTTCAGACGGTCACTGATTTCTTATTGGAAGGCTCCTCTCCTTAGTCATCGATCGTGGTTCGGTTATCGATTAAGTTAGCAACGATATCCCAGAAGCTTTTCATAAGCTGACTTGCCAATTGGCATCGAAGGCTTGGTTAGTTTCGAGAAAAACGTTCTTCCAAAATCGAAATAACTTCTTCGCGTGTTTTGCCAGAAGGAAGTGCTTCTCGAAGTTCTTCCCTAGAGATGGCTCTGATTCCAGGCAATTCGATTTGCGCGAACTCATCGACGGCAACCAGATAAAGCGAATTCTTCAGTTTATTCGGTTCGACGACTTGCCAATCTTCTGAGCTGCCAGCAGGTCGAATGCGAGGTGGTGTGGCATATCGCGTATCGAGTTTCGTAAGGCGAACACCTGTAGTAATCCAAAGATGGGTCCGCTGATTGATTCTGTCAAAAAACACCGGAACAGCTACACGCGTGTCGACAGACATATCTGGATCAGACCAAATAGTCGCTAACCAAGAGCAAGCGGAATCGTATGCCTTGGCTTGATCAACTTCATCGGTCTCTCCTAGGGAAGGCTTCAGTCCAATGTCGTCGCAACTGACGAGATAGAGTCCGTAGAAAAGTTGTTTCATCGAGGCTAGCTCATCGGCTAAGCTTTGTTCGCGCTGGCCCGATTGTTTCAGACCCTTGAGTTTCTTTAAACAGTCAGGGCCCAGCGTCTTGATAAGATGCTGCTCGAGAAATTGATAACTGCGAGCGGTGCGCAGGTAGTAAGTAGGGGCAGGTTCGACGCGTAGTCTTGGTTGAATCGATTCAAGTGGTCTTGCTGCTGGTGCCATAGCATCGGTCTTCATCGTGCGTGCATGCGTTTCGCGACGTTTCGTGATCATTGCTTTGAACGCATCCAGCATGCGCTGCTTATAGGATCGCGAGAGCAAAAGTTTATTGAACTCTTCCCCTTTCTCTGAGAGTATTAGGGTTTCTAAGGCATAGACTTGGTAGTCGTACCAACCACTGGGGCGAAGTGAGTCCGATGGGCGAGGTGTGAGATCCACTTCACCGCTGCGAATGCGACGGACCAATTCCATCATCAAGTCCGTTCCACCAGGAAGGCCATTAGGGAAAAGTTTATTGATCAATTCCGCTTCACGCGAAGTTGCCTCTGGAAAAATGGAAATCAGAGTTACTTTTAAACCGATCGATTGTGCTTTTGCATTGACTGCCGCCATGTCTGAAAGGTCTATTTCCACTAAATCAGCCAACGACAAATCAGCGGAGGGGTTGGATAAACCGCTGTAATGCGCAACCGCCGAACGATATTCCTTTAGCAGTTCTTCATCTTTCGCCAGAACGCTTTGTAGATCTTTCAGCACGGGCGAATCGAGGGGAAAGGAGGTCTCAAAAAAATTCATGAAGTGCCAGCAGTTTTTCAAATCCTCCGACCACGTATAGAAGGAGATTGGTTTACTTTTCGCGGCATCTGCAGCGAACTTCCGGCGATACTTTTCGACCGCTTCTGGATTCTTAATCTCCAACTCCTCGCCCTTTTTGCCATCGTTAGCAAGGGAGATACCAACTTGTAGGAAGGCTGCCGCTTCGCTGTCTGCTGGAAGCTGCTTCAGCCAACGACGGAACATATCAGGATAGCTGGCGATACAGTCTACTGAGCCGCGCAATGCCATCGTTTCCAGAGCAGCGAACAAGCCATCATCGAACTGCTTTACTTTACCATCGACCATATTGACTGATGGGAGAATCACATCGGCTCCGAACGCCTCGGGGGCAATCGACTGGAGTTCCGCATAAGTAGGTTGCAACTGCAGAAGTAGACGTTCCTGATCTTCGCGGACCATCTGAACATTTAGGGCGATGATGGCATCGCTTTGATTGACCTCCCAGTCCTTCAGTGGCCGGCGATCAACCAGTTCCGGAAGGAACTGGACTTTTTTATCCTCCAGTCGGTCATCGGACATTTCCTGCGATTTTGGAGGCGGTGGTTGGACGATCGTTCTTTCGATGGTTTCCCGATCATCGCAACCCAGAAAAATAGGCAAAAATGGCAATAGCAAAAGGCTCTTTCGCAAAGCTCGTATCATAAAAAGCCCCAGAAAAGCATGGAGTTAGCAATTTCAGTCAGTTTCTTTTGCCAAATGGCTGAGTGTTGGGGATGGACGCAGCCGCCTCGGAAACGGTTCCCGAATCGTCAAAAGATCGTCAGGCGGCTATACTTGTACTAGACAGGAAGTCGAGGTTCGCAGCGGGGACTGGTTCTCTGGAAACCTCCAATCATATTCTTTGGTTCAGTCGGTCTTTACCGGGAAATTTTAGTCTTTCATGAATATCAAAAGAAACCCGACGCGTGAGGTAAAAATCGGTTCGATTTGTATCGGAGCGGGGCATCCGATCGCCGTTCAAAGTATGACCGCCACGCATACTCAGGATATCGACGCGACGGTCAAGCAGGTCAATGATTTGCTGGCTGCTGGAGCAGATGTCGTACGGATTGCGGTCGATAGCGACAAAGACGCAGCAGCGTTGGCAGAAATTCGCAAGCAGACCAAGGCTAATCTATCGGTCGACCTACAGGAGAATTATCGACTCGCTGAAAAAGTCGCGCCGCATGTCGATAAAATCAGGTACAACCCCGGACACCTCTACCATCACGAACGCCATAAGACCTGGCAGGAAAAAGTTAGCTATCTCGCGCAGGTCGCCAAAGACAACGATTGTGCAATGCGAGTGGGAGTGAACTGCGGAAGCGTCGATCCCGACAAGAAAGCCAAATACGATCCCAAAGATTCCATTACACCGATGATTGAAAGCGCAGTTGAAAACTGCGAGTTTCTCGAATCGCTCGATTTCCAAAGGTTTGTTGTGTCGCTTAAGGACAGCGATCCCAGCAAAGTTGTCGAAATTAACAAACGATTTGCGGAAGTACGTCCAGATGTTCCGTTGCACTTGGGAGTAACAGAAGCGGGGTTGCCACCAGATGGTATCGTCAAAACGCGTATCGCTTTTGAGCAATTGATCGGACGCGGCATCGGAGACACCATCCGAGTCTCATTGACCGTTCCCAATTCTCGCAAAGGAGAAGAAATCCTGGCAGGGCGTCAGATTCTTGAGGATATCTACCAAGGCAGATTGCGAAGCGTGGTAGCGTTGGATCCTCGAGCACTAAACATTATCTCGTGCCCCAGCTGCTCGCGCGTTGAAAATGAGGCATTCGTCGAATTGGCCCAGGACGTCAAAGCGATGACTGCGTACGCCAAAGATTATGCGATCACGATTGCCGTGATGGGATGCCGCGTTAATGGCCCGGGCGAAACCGATGATGCCGATCTAGGGCTTTGGTGTGGTCCGAAAAAGGTGAATCTAAAACGTGGTAGCGAGGCGTTGGGGGCGTTTGATTACGACGAAATACTCCCAAAACTGCGTGAGGAGCTCGATAAGATCATCTCCCAGCGCAAATCTCTATCGCCAACGGAAAACTTGGGTTAAACTTCCTGCATCTCTTTTCGGCGATCGATAACGTTTGGGTAACGATACCGGAGCCGATGGGGTATTTGCTAGGCTTAAACTTTTAACTGCTGCGGTGCGAAGGGCATTATGTTGCAGAGTTCGAAAAAACTTCAGCTTTCCGAGGCGGATCGCAATGGAATGCGGGCTGCAGGGCGATTCAACGCCCAGCTGATGGACTACATACGTCCGTTCATCCAGCCTGGCATCTTGACCGAAGAGATCGATCAATTAATTCACGAATATACACTAAAGTATCGAAATATCCCGGCAACCTTGGGTTACCTCGGTTATACGAAGAGTTGTTGTACCAGCGTGAATGATGTGATTTGTCATGGCATTCCCTGTAATTACCGACTCAAGGAAGGTGACATCATCAACGTCGATATCACGTCGATTGTTGATGGATGGCACGGCGATCAGTCAGAAACCTTTCTGGTCGGTGAAGTATCCCAAGAGGCAAAAGATGTAACGCAGTGCGCGTTTGACTGTCTTTATCTTGCCATCGATGCAATCTTTCCTGGCTGCCCGGTCAGCAATATCGGTGATGCGGTTGTTCAGGAGGCGCACAATCGCGGTTTCTCAGTGGTACGCGAATACGTAGGTCATGGACTGGGAAAACGATTTCACCAATACCCAAACATTCCTCATTTTCCCGATCGCAAAAGCAAAACCGAAAGGCTCTTACCCGGCCTTTGCTTCACGATCGAACCGATGATCAATGCGGGAACCCGTTTCACAGAGTTGGACAAAAGAGATCAGTGGACCGTTCGAACTCGAGATGGAAAACTGTCGGCCCAGTTCGAACACACCATTCTGATGACCGAAAAGGGACCTGAAATTCTAACGCTGACCAAGAATGGCCCACAAAAAGGACATAAGTTCTAAGAACATTCTACCGCGGCGATAGAGCGGGTTACTTTTCATGAATCCAGAGCGATCGCCCGAACTACCTTACTTTCTCGGCTGCCCGGTTTGGTCGTGCACTCACTGGGCAGGAGTTGTCTACGCTCCCAAGTCCAAGAAAGACCAATGGCTTCGCGACTATACGCGATGCTTCAATACGGTCGAAGGGAATAGCACGTTCTATGGATTGCCAAAACTAGAAACAGCTAAACGTTGGGCAAGCGAGGCGGCCGATGGCTTTCGATTCGCTTTCAAGTTTCCGCAATCTATTTCCCACGTACCCGAACTTCGCTTTGACCCCAAAGATCTGAAAGAGTTTCTCAGTTTTTTAGAGATCTTTGCAAACCACGGATGTTTGGGTGATACTTTTCTACAACTTCCTCCTCAGCTTTCGGCGAGAAGTTTTGCAACGCTCCAGCAACTGCTGAAGCATCTGCCCACCCATTGGACTTGGGCCGTCGAACCACGTCACGCCGATTGGTTTGATCAGGCTCATAACGAAAAAAATTTGGACGGTCTTCTGAAAGAGCTGGGAATGAGTCGAGTGCTGTTTGATTCGAGACCTCTTTACTCGCGTCCACCAGCAGACGAAGCGGAAAGGATTTCACAATCGAGAAAGCCGAAAAGTCCCTTTCGCGATACGGTCACCAATGCTCGGCCCATGTTGCGATTGGTCGGACGGAACCGAATCGACGAGGTTGATGTTTATCTAGAAGAATGGGCCAAGACGATTGCGGAATGGTTATCGCAAGGTTTGCGCCCCTACATTTTTACCCATACGCCTGACGATCAATTTGCACCGGCGATGGCGTTGAAACTACACGAAAAAATCCGTGTTCTCTCCCCTGCTCTGCCATCGTTATCCGCGTTGGCTCAGGTTGGAAAAACGGAAGCGGATACGGGACTGAAACAACTCGACTTGTTTTGAGTGGCAAGAAGCGAGAGACTCGTGCTCGAATGAAGCTGTAAAGCGAAGTGGCGATTTGAGCGATGGGATTCCCGGTTTGCATCGTTGCGTTTTGACCAAGTTGAACGGCCGCCATCGGGAGTCGTGCTCGTGCTCGTGCTCGTGCTCGTGCTCGTGCTCGAATGACGCTGTAACGCGAAGTGGCGATTTGAGCGATGGGATTCCCGGTTTGCATCGTTGCGTTTTGACCAAGTTGAACGGCCGCCATCGGGAGTCGTGCTCGTGCTCAGCGCAGCGGTGCTCGTGCTCGTGCTCGAATGACGCTGTAAAGC